>Ga0209863_10000025_pt1 | contig 84074 bp, 74 predicted proteins | sample OrgsoiDNA2013046_FD_185796 | JGI IMG/M metagenome (GOLD analysis project Ga0209863, IMG submission 185796) | Permafrost soil microbial communities from the Arctic, to analyse light accelerated degradation of dissolved organic matter (DOM) -... | ecosystem: Environmental > Terrestrial > Soil >...
CTATTCAAACCGGTGAGGTACAAACCGGCTCAGATTATCCGTGATCATCCCCGCTGACTCACGGATCCCGATGCCGGCTGACTCCTGGTCAATCACCCAACTGCCAAGCACCGGATACCTTCCGCCCATTTGCGGGATTGGCGCCACCGCCTGGTAAACAAACTTTCCGCCACCATACGGGCCCGGCGTGGAAGTTTCTCCCGCATTGGTATTCAAGGTGATATTGGCGCCTTCGCGCCCCAGCAGTGGCTTTTTCACATATTCAGTCAACGATCCGGGATCACCCAGGTGGGCTTCCAGCAAATTCTCGTGTCCGGGATAAAGCTCCCACAGTATCGCCAGCAGGCCTTTGTTGGAGAACATCATCTTCCAGATCGGTTCCATCCATTGGACCAGGCCGGTGGTCTCTATCACATGCATGCCGAACTCATCGTTGAGCATCATCTCCCACGGATAGAGTTTGAAGATGGTGTTCATCATGCGCATATCCAGGTCCACAAAGCAGCCCTTGCCGGCGTCCCAACCAATCTCGGGTATCAGGATCTGCTGTGTCTTGTGTCCCGCCTGTTGCGCTGTGTCCTGCATGTAAGTCGTGGTAATCAGGTCTTCCATGTCATCCAGGGCGGCAAAGTAAACAGGAGCAGACACGTACTGCTTCAACTCTTTCCACTTGGCGATCAGCTTTTCATGAATGGAATTGAACTGGTCAGAGCCGGGAAAACATTCCTCCAGCCATTCCCACTGGATCACCGCGGCCTCCACCAGAGACGTCGGCGTGTCAGCGTTGTATTCCAGAAGTTTGGGATCGCCCGAGCCGTCGTAGGCCAGATCAAAGCGGCCGTAGATGGCGGGAGGTTCTGATTCCCACGTCTGTTGGATGGCAGGAATCGCCGCGGCTGGAATGCTCAAATCTGCGAAACGGTTTTTGTCGATAATGTGCTGCCCTGCTGCCAGACACATCTGCTGCAGATCATTCGTCGCCTTTTCCAGCGTATCCACTTCGGCGGAAGAGAAAAGATAATATGCAGATTCATCCCAGTAGGGAACTGGCTTGCCGGTAGCTGGATCAGCCGGTGAGTGATACACCAGGCCTGATTTTGCCACCTTCTCCTGCCAGTCCTGCCGCGGCGATACGGTGAGGCGTCTCATTCGCCGGAACTGCCTCCATGGGACGCTGAGCTTCCGAAACCTCCGCGACTGACGCCGGACGACGTTGCGCTAGTGGAACGTACGCTGGTAAAGCCTGAGTGTGGTGAGAAATTTCCACCAGATGCAAAAGAGCCGGGCACGTATCCGCCGCTTCCGCCGTAATACCAGTGATAGCCGCGACCGTAGCCCTGCTCGCAGAACTGGTCCACCACTACCGCGTTGCGATCATCCACGCAACGCTGCATCTCTCGCCGACTACAGGAGGTGAGTGAGAGCGCCAGCGCCGCCAGCAGTCCCAATTGTACATGGGTTGATTTCTTCAAAGTTGGGCTCAGTTATCGTGTATTGGAGAATAAAGCAACCGTGCACCGTCCTCTGATTAAAGTCCTTACAGGTGGCAGGAAGTAATCTTGGGCTGCTTCAATATCCGCAATTCGTTTCTCGGGTTATCTAGCCACCACGCGTCATAGCATTGGAATCCACTGTACTTGCCGTTGGAATACCGGTAGACATAGATGTGTTTCTCGCTCGCCGAATCGTGAGAAGCTACGGCAATGTCCCAAAACTGTTGATGTTTGTTCCGTTCCAGCCGGTACAGCTGAACGCTTGCGACATCGAGGATCGGTTGGTAGCCGCCGGATCGTTTCGCAAACACCCAAAGCGGACAATTCCCAGTACCGCCGCATCCGGATTTTAACCCCGTCGGCTGAACGATTACTTCGGGCGTTCCGTCTCCGTTTAGGTCGACTAATTCGAATCGGCTCTCTTGTGCCACGCTGTGCAGTTCTTTCTTGTCCGAGATATCCAGATCAGAACTGTGCGCCCTCAGTTGAGCCTCAATCGCCTTTACAAGACCAGAGCTGAACTGCGCATCAACTTTTGCTTTACCAATCGTTTTTTTATAGTTGAGCTCACGAAACTTCGGAACGTCCCAGTTGAAAGATACGGCAGTTCTCTTTTCTGCCGAAAAGACAGCTGGCAGCGCGAGGAATACTAACAGGAATGTTTTGAGATGTCGCATGTTTCAATCGACTGCTACGCCGATGTTTGTCAAACAGAATGCGAACAGATTTTCATCGCCTGACTCTGTTACCTCAACTTGAATCAACTCATTCGCTCCATGCTGTCCTGCTACCCTGACTTTCAGATAGTTGTCGCTCAGCGCTTCAGTCCAGCCTTCACCGCTAGCCTGCAACGTGATCACGTCCAGTGGGCGACCCACGAAGCTCTTCCTGAATTCCATGTTCTTGGCCGCTGCCAGATCACGCAGCACGCGATTGCGCTCGCGGGCAATCGCTACTGGCACCTGCTCAGGCATGGCAGCAGAAGCCGTCCCCGGTCGCGATGAATAGGTGAACACGTGCAGGTACGTAAACGGCAGATGCTCGATAAAGCTGCGGCTCTCTTCAAACAATTCATTTGTCTCGCCGGGGAAGCCGACCATCACATCGGCGCCAATCGCCGCATCCGGCATGGCTTCGCGTATCTTCCGGATCTTCTCCGCATAATGCCACGGCCGGTATTTGCGGTGCATGCGGCGCAGAATCCGATCGCTTCCTGACTGCAACGGCACATGCGCATGCTTGGCGATCCGTGGTGATTCGGCGACCAAGCTGATCAAATCATCACTCCAGTCCATCGGCTCCACAGAGCTGATGCGGATCTTCTGAACATCAGTATCGTCTAGCAGCGCGCGCAAGAGAAATTCAAAGCGATCCGGCTTTTGCTCAAAGTCGCGGCCCCATCGGCCCAGGTTAATGCCGCTTAAAACAATCTCGCGATATCCTGCCGCCACCAGGGCGTTCGCCTCTTGGATCACCCTGTCCCGTTTCATGGACCGGCTTTGGCCGCGGACACTGGGAATGATGCAGAACGAGCATCGATTATCACAGCCATCCTGCACCTTCAGGTTTGGGCGCGTCTTCTCCGCAATCGATTCGCCTTCAAATACAGGAGCCGCAATCAGTTCGGTATGGGCAAAGATGTCTCCAATCACCGTAAACGCGGGTGCGGAAAGCTGCACCGTTTCCAGCCCAACAAAATTTGCCGGCCCAGGAGATGTTTCCGAAACAATTTCCGCGACCATGTGTTTGTGAGAATTGCCGACAACCCATGACACGCCAGGGAGCGAAGCAATCTCTTCGGGGGCTCGTTGGGCGTAGCAACCGGTGACCAGAATCCTGCTGTTAGGGCTTTCCCGGTGGGTTCGGCGGATGGCTGCCCGGGCGTCATGATCCGCCGCGGCGGTGACGGTGCAGGTGTTTAGGACTACAATGTCTGCATGGGCCGCAGACTCGCAACGGGCGTACCCTTTGGCCTGTAGCTGGCGTTCTAGTAAGGCGCCGTCAGCCTGTGTGGCACGACAGCCAAAATTTTCCAGATAGTAACCGGGCACAATCGCATTATAAGTCGCCCGTGCAAAAACCAGAATTCGGGCAGCAGCTCACAACCTTCAGTGTTGCTGGCTGCATCCTAAAACCGCCGAACTCGAACCGCCAAACGTGCGCGCACCGTACTGGAGACTTTTTGATGAAACGACGCATCCTTCTTGTCGACGACGAATTAGCCATCCTGCTTACGCTCAAAGCCATCCTGGAAATCCACGGATTTGAAGTGGAAACGGCGGCTTCAGGCAAGGAAGCCATTTCCAAGCTTAAGGCGTCTAGCTATCACATGGTGATCACCGACATGAAGATGGAGCACGAACGTGCCGGTTATGACGTTATCCGGGCCGCCAAGCGCACGGACTACAACCCGGCCGTGGCCATTCTCACGGCTTACCCGCTTCTCGGTGGCGACTGGAAGGATGAGGGTGCCCAATCCATGCTGGTGAAGCCCATGAATACTGATGATCTGCTGCGCCAGTTGGAATCACTCTTGATCCAGCATGAAGACTTGAGGCAGCTACGGGCGAATGGAAAGACCCCTGTCGCGAAAAACAACAAGAGCCATGCGGCAAAAAAGCCTGCTTAGATTTTCCGGCGCACCATTTGGACACACAAATAGCGTGGTTTTCTGAATCCCTGAAATTCAGAGAAGACGAGCTAGGCGGAAGCAGCGGTTGTTTTGCGCTGCTGAAAGCACTCGCGGCAGAATACAGGACGGCCTTGCGTGGGTTTGAACGGGACGGTGGTTTCACGTTGGCACCCGGAGCAAATTGCCTTTGTTTCTACCCTTTGATAATTGCCGCCGGTGGGTGGAATCCCCAACGCCTGGGCGCGCTTGCCTTTGCAGTTTTTGCAACGCTTGGGTTCATTTTTGAACTGCTTATCATGAAAGAAAAGCTGTTCACCGGAAGTGAAAATGAAGTCAGCGCCACAATCGATACACTTCAGAACCTTATCCTGGAACTCCATTTGAGAGTGTCCCCCTTCTTCCCGCTCACTCCCGAAAACCAGGCAGAAGATCGGACTTCACACCACATTTCCCGGAGAGAGACCTATCACGGGTTCGGCCCAACACAAAGCTTTTGCTCCGTGTCTTACAACGTTATGAGTCCAAGTTTCCCGGACAACTTTTATTAAGTATTTAAGGCCTTCAATCTCTTTGAACGTTCACATGCGAAGTCAGGTGAACACCGGAGAATCTTGCAGTTTTCAAGTGAGCAAGTCAAGCACGAAGTTCACAAAAATTTACAGAAATTATTAATCTGGTATCCCTCAGGCGGCCCCATACGCCATTTTTCCGGTTATTTGCGATCTACGTCACAGCCCGAGGCAGACCATGTTACCGGGAGAATCCGTAGACTTTGGCTGCATTGTCATGCATCACCATGTGGGCAATTTCCAGCGCTCGTTCCCGGGATATCTCCTTGTCTTCCACCATGCCGGTGAGCGCTATGGCCAGGGCCTCCCGTCCTGACTGCGTTGTTTGCCAGCCAATTTCTTCCCAGTCGATTTCGGGCGTGTTCGGGTATAGGTCCGTTCCGAACATCACTTTTTCCGGATACCACTCCAGCCATTCACGTATGACCTGGCTGAGAGCTCGCGTGGAGATGAGCCATGTCTGCTCGGAAAAATCAACGTAGACATTCGGCTTCATCATGAGATATGACGCCTGCTTGCTGAAAGTTCCGGCGCCGCCATGGACCAGAACGAACGTCGTCTTGCGCAGGTCTGCCTCATTGATTACGGAATCAAGCAGGGCGGGGTTTGATCCGGAAAGATAAAAGTACGTACCGCAGCCCCCGCCAGTATGCAGATGGACCGCCATCCCCAGACGTCCGGCTTCTTTGGCAATATAACGGAACAATGCATTTTGCAGGCGCACATAGTCCGCGTGCATGGGAATGCCCTCTTTCACAAAATGCTGGTAAGTGCGTGCCAGGACTTCGATCGGCTCAGGCTGCCCGAAGTCGAGTGAGCGAAGGTAAGCAGCCTCAAACTTAATCGCCACCGCGCCGTTCTTCTTCTGTGCTTCCAACGTTGGTATGATCACGTTGCTTAGGTACTCCGGCAGCGTGCCTGGCAGGCCATCCAGATTCAAGTCTTTGAGATAACGGCGCAAGAGGTATGTTTCACGCGAAAAGAAGAACTTCCGGTCCGGCGATTCGCTGGCCAGTTCAGAGGTTTTCAAGGGAAACAAGAGCGCGTCGTCAAATGGTACCCAGCGAAACCGTGGCGGCTGCAAGCCGCGTCCCAGCGCAATGCGGTTCGCCAGTTCGCTTTCAATGCCCAACTGGTCAAGCACCCAGTTGGGGAAGTTGTCACCCTGTTCGTCCCTTACTTTCTTCTTGGCAGCCAGCACTTCACGCACGTGTTCCGGCTTGGCGTCGTCATACTGGTAGCCGTAAAGCGCTTTCCAGGCGGCAATGTACTGCGGATTTTCCGGACGGGAAATCGTTGTGGGAGTGCTCGGCTCCAGCGGATCGCACGGCAACGCGTCAAAGTCGTCATCTTTTTCGCCCGCTGATACCAGTTTCGGTGGATGCGAGTGGTTGTCAATGGCCTTGATCTTCTGGATCTCCGCCAGTAATTGCGGATCGGCATTCTGCGCGTGTAACGGAGTTGAAAGACCTATCCCCAAAAAGCACGTGGCGGCTAAAATGTGCTTCACCATCCGGTAGCACTCCTTTGAACAATCAAGCTGGGCGAACGTGCGCAAAAGGTTAAACCTGCGGCAGCCATTTGCGCAAAGGGATTGTATTAATGTGCGATGGATTTTCTACTGTGGCTCGCTGTGCTGGCGCAATGCGAGAGAAGCAAATACGGCCGGTAGCTGTGAACTCCAGTTGTTCCAATCATGGTTTCCGCCCGAAACAGTGTGAAACTCATATTGATAACCACGCTGTTTCAGCAGGTCCGCAAATTTGCGGTTCGGTCCCAATAATCCTTCACCATCACCGCAGGCAAGAAATATGTACGGTATTGCTGCAGGGTTCGCAGCCCGAACCAGCAAGAACGGGTCGTTGTCATGCCTTGTCTGGCTGCCCCACGGGCCAAATATCTGGGCATGGCCACGCCACTGTGACAGTCGCTTCATGGAAAACGGCCGGCTGGGAACATCCAGGGCCGAACTGAGTCCCGCAGCAAATCCATATAGCTCAGGATGCTTGAGTACGATTTTGATCCCTCCGTAGCCGCCCATGGAAACGCCAACAATCGATCGCGAACGTCTGTCAGCTACGACCGGAAATCGCGCCTCAACGTCCGCAATCAAGTCTTTAACGACATAATCTTCGTATCGGTCATCAGGTCGTTCAACCGCATTGGTGTAATAGGAGTTTTCGCCCTCAGGCATCACCAGGACAAGACCCTGTTCGGCATACCTGGCTACCTCCGTATAGTTGGACCAATCACGATATGATCCTGCTCCCCCATGAAGCAGATACACCACCGGCAGCTTTCTGCCCGTGGGAATCAACGCAGGAAGAATTACCCGGTAGAGAATGTCGCGATTAAGAGATGCGCTGTGAAGAGCAACGTCTTGCAGTCTCACATTGGGAGTCAGGCGAGGACGATCGACGGGAGCCGTGGCCTGTTTCGTGCAACTCACGATAAGACAGCAGACCGTGACAGCGATCGACAGAGCGGCTTTAAATTTCGTCATCAGAGGTCAACGCCCGCCGGAAACATCCAGGATCGTTCCCGTTACATAAGAAGCTTCGTCGGAAAGCAGCCAGAGGATCCCCGACGCGACTTCTTCCGGTGTTCCGCCACGTTTCATGGGAACCAGAGTTTTCACGCGGTCTACACGATTCGGCTCGCCGCCTTTGGCATGGATATCGGTATAGATGAAGCCAGGTCGAACAGCGTTTACACGGATGCCTTCCTCGGCAACTTCGCCCGCCAGTCCGACCGTAAAGCTATCAACAGCGCCTTTGCTGGCTGCGTAATCAACGTATTCGCCGGCTGCGCCATAAAGCGCGGCGATGGACGAGATATTTACAATGCCGCCCCCGCTGCCGCCATTTTTGGTCGACATGCGCTTAATGGCCTCGCGCGCACACAGAAAACTGCCCACCACATTCGTATTGAAGATGCGTTGCAGTCTGGCGGCATCAATATCTTCTACACGCGATTGCTTTTCCAGTGTCCCGGCATTATTCACAAGAGCGGTTACGCGGCCGAACTCATCATCCGCCTGACGGAAAAGCCGGACCACATCGGCTTCCTTCCCCACGTCCACTTGCACAGCCATCGCCATCCCGCCTGCTTCGCGGATACTGTTGACGACGCTATCCGCTGCGCCAGCCTGTTCCAGATAGGTGATACAGACTTTGTAGCCGCGCTTGGCTGCGAGAAAGGCCGTGGCGGCGCCAATGCCGCGTCCACCACCGGTAATGATGGCAATTTTTGATTGGTCATGACTGGATTTCGGCATTTGTTTTCACTCTTGTATCGAGCCCGCCTCAGCTAATCCGATATGGTCAACATGTCAGGCGCGCGATCAGCCATGACCGGGCGACAAACGAAGAATATCAGAGGTCAGTTGCAAGGTACGCCGTTGGACTCGTTCTGTTTCAGTAGCAAAAACAATAGAGTCCCTTAAGGTGTCTAAGTTCCAGAGGTGATTTTCTTTGAAAGGTGAATCCATGGCGAGAACCTTTGCATGCATGATCGTTGCGGTCGCTGCCCTGATGACCGGGGTTGAGTGTCGAGTGTCGGCCCAGGTAACTCCTGACTTTGTGGTTTCCGTCAGTCCCTCTATTGTCACCATCACGCAGGGTGGCATGGCTTCTTTCACGGTCAACACACTGGTGAATGAACGGCCCGTGTTCGCATTCAGTTTGTCCGGCCTGCCTTCCGGCGTGATTGCCCAGGTCCCTGTCGGGCATGCTGGTGACAACACCATCGTTCTCACCGCGTTACCGGAGGCCCACACGGGCACGGTGAATGTCACTTTAACGGCGCAAGCGGGCAACAACCCACAGACACAGACCTTCATGCTGAATGTGAAGCCCATGCCGGTCACGCAGTGGGAATATCATCTCGAATCAGCCGGAACACAGTTGCAACTCGGAGCCGCTGCCACCAGTCTGGGACTGCAATCGTGGGAACTGGTGAGTGTGGTTCTGCACGACCGGGAGGGCAGGCCTGAATGGGTGGGATTCTTCAAACGGCAGAAGCGGCCAGGAAATCACTGACGCATAGACCCGCCGCTCTCATTTCAATCTGCAGCGCTGCCTGCACCTGCTCGCAACGTTTGCTTGCGCACCGTCAACTTCTCTATGAGGTCGGTCCTCAATTTAAAGCCGCGACCCGGTGCATCTGGAACTTTGATAAAGCCCTGGGCAGAAACCTCCACCTCAGGCTCAATGATGTCTTCCTTCCAGTAACGCCTGGACGCTGAAACATCGCCGGGCAAAGTGAAGTTGGGTAGGGAAGAGAGTGCGATATTATGGGATCGGCCAATGCCGGCTTCCAGCATGCCGCCGCACCAGACCGGCAATTGGGCTTTTTGTGCCACGTCGTGTATGGCGATCGCCTCACTGAAACCGCCTACCCGTCCAACTTTGATATTGATAATGCGGCATGCGCCAAGTTCCACCGCCGCCCGCGCGTCCCTACGGCTATGGATTGCCTCATCGAGACAGATGGCGGTCTTGATCTGCCTCTGCAGTTGTGCGTGGAAATAGAAATCGTCATGCCACAGTGGTTGTTCGATCATCAGCAGGTTGAACTGGTCGAATCTTTTCAGAAGGTCAATCTGTTCCAACGTGTATGCGGAGTTGGCGTCGCAGCTGAGAACAATTTTCGGCCATCGAGCGCGAATCTTCTCAAACACTTCCACGTCCCAGCCTGGTTTGCATTTCACCTTAATGCGCCGATAACCGGCTTTCACTTCCGTCTCGATCTTTTCCAGGAGTTGCTCGTGTGAATTCTGAATTCCGATCGAAACACCGCATGCGATCTCCGCCTGTGTGCCGCCCAGAAGTTTCCATAAGGGAATCTGCCGTTCCTGTGCCTCGGCGTCCCACACGGCGTTTTCCACCGCGCCTTTGGCCATGCGATGACCCCTGATTTTTCCCAGCAAAGCCGGCGCGTCAGAACCGCAAGCGATGCTCTTACCCAGCAAAGCCGGCGACAGGTAACGCTCTGTGGCATACCATGCCGTGTCAACGGATTCTTCGCTGTAAAAAGGATCTTCGCCTGCCACACACTCGCCCCACCCTTCGGGGCCGTCCGTATGGAGCGTGATCAGCAGAATGCGGCGTTCCGTGGTCCGTCCAAAACTGGTTTCAAAGAAATGGACCAGCGGCATATGAATTTCTCGCAGAGTAATGGCTTCAATCTTCATGGTTCCCTTCATCGCCGCTGGTGGCATAGGAGAGATTTTCGTCCCATCGTCCCAGCAGAAAAGCGCCGTTACCTTCTGCGTCACGCTCGTAGCTTAACGCCGAAAGGCCGTTGCGGAACGCAGTCAGAAACTCTTCGCGATTCCTCTTCTGCACGTCAGCCGCCTTGCTGCGGTCCGTGCCCGATGCTTTCCAGGCATAAATCTGGGCCGGGACCTGGATTTTTTTTTCAATCACAAATTCCGGTGACTCGCTTTTCTCCAGCAGGTTCAAAACGCGTTTTGATTTCAGCCACCATTCGGCCACCAACCTGTCAGTGGGCAAGCCGCCCTGCAATGGCGAAGAGGAGAGGCCGTAGTGATTCACGCTGTAGCGTCGCGTGATGGCTCCGAGTTTAACCAGGTTGAGGTAGGCGTTCTTGATCTCCAGGGGATCAAAGGTCCATTCCAGCAAGTCAAATCCGTGGGCAACAGCATCGTCACGTTGGGCTAGTTTGAGCCGGCGTCCCAGGCCATAATTGCGGAAGGTTTCACGTACAGCCAGCATGTGCGAATGGAGATAGGAATGTCCGTTACGTGAGCCGGGAATGGAAAACGCGAAGCCGACAAGCTGCTCGCCGCAGAATGCTCCAATCACCTGCCCGCCAATTTTCTGGCTGACCACAAAAAGACGAAGCGGCACAATGTCCACATCGTCAAAGTTCCACACCTCTTTTTGCAATTCCACGCAGGCCCTGAGTTCGTCCAAGCCATTGCATTTGCGTATCATCACGATTTGATCAGCCCCGGCTGTACTGATGGTCAATGGCAGCCCTCCTCGGATTGTTTGGCCAGTTGCCAAAGGGTTTCCATTTCTTCCAGCGGGGCTTGTTCCAGAGGTGTGCCGCGATCTTTCAATTTTGCTTCCAGCCAACCAAAGCGACGGCGGAATTTTCGATTGGTCCGGCGTAACGCGGATTCAGGATCCACCGACAGACGGCGCGCCAGGTTAACCATCACAAAGAAAAGATCACCTATCTCGTCTTCTATCCGCGCTTGCAACTCGGCAGGAGTTTTAGCTGCCATTTTTGTCTCGAAAGAATCTGCAGGAAGCTGCGCCAGTTGCTCCTGCAATTCCTTCGTCTCCTCGCTAAGCTTTTCAAACAGGCCGTTGATGTCCGGCCAATCAAAGCCGACGTGGGCCGCCTTGGAACTGATCTTCCCGGCTTCCATTAATGCCGGCATTTTGGACGACACTCCGTCGAGCAGCCCTTCAGGGGTTTCGAGTGCCGTGCCTTTGGCGGCGGCATGCTGCTTCTTCTCTTCTTTTTTGATAGCTTCCCAGTTCCGGAGCACGGTTTGTGAATCGTCGGCTTTCACATCACCGAACACATGAGGGTGCCGCCCGACTAACTTGTTGCTGAGCGTTTCCAGCACGTCGTCGATATTAAAGACTCCAATCTCCTGTGCCATTTCCGAGTAGAAGAGGACCTGTAGTAGAAGATCACCTAGTTCCCCTGTGAGTTCCTGCCAGTCACGATTATCGATCGCCTCCAGCACCTCGTAAGTCTCTTCTAATGTGTACTTTTTGATGGTATCGAAGGTTTGTTCCCGGTCCCAGGGGCACCCGCCGGGGGCGCGAAGACGAGCCATGATGGCAACAGCCCTTTCGAATTTCTCTCCGGTTGGCACGGAATTAGGTTATCATTGCGCCGCTTTCAGCTAAGAATAGATTTACCTTCCGGAGTACAAGATTCATGTACTTGAGACTCTTCCAACGGGCCAAACAGATTACGACCAGCGCTCTGGAAGCACGGACGCTTCTTCCGTTTGCTTTCCTTTTAATGCTTGCTTTTCTGGTCGCCTTGGCGTGGGACGGATTTTCCCGAACGCGTGAACTGCTGAACTCGCAGGCCTATGTGGAGCACACCCACACCGTGCTGCATGAAATGGAAGGCATTGAAGACGGATTGCAGGATGCCCGCGAGGCGTGGCTGCACTACATCCTGACTCCTGAAAAGCAGGATCTGGATACCTTTGAAGGCGCCGTGGCCAAGGTCTGGATGCAGGTTGATCGCGTCTCCTACCTCACGCAGGATGACCCCGTTCATCAGGCCAAAATCAAGGAATTGCGCAACTGGATCAGTGATGAGTTGCTGCAACTCCGCGATAACCTGCGCACTTCAAAAACACTGCTGATTTATCACAGCCAGGATACTGACTTCCGGCGTGATCGCGTCCGGGACGCCATTCAAAAATTCAAAGAGGAAGAAGAGTTGCTGCTGCGCGAGCGCAATCTCGCTTCGCAATCGCGCGCCAAGGAAGTTGAGCGTAGCGTTTCGGTTCGTATTGGCGGCTTTGTGCTGGTCATGGCCGTGTTGTTCATGCTGGTCATGCGCGAATCGAAGAAGCTGCGCGTAGCGGAGCGTTCTGCGCTGCATGCGCAGGCACGCCTGGAAGGATCACTGGAACGCCTGCAAAGCGAAACGGAAAGTAGCAAATGCCTGAATGAACTCCAGGCCGATCTGCAAATCTGTGTGAATGCCAGCGAAGCATTTGACGTGTTGAGCGGATACTCACAGCGCCTTCTGCCGGCCAGCGCCGGAGCTGTTTTTGCCATCGACAACACGCATAACCTCATGGGCACCATGGCAAGCTGGGGTGAATCTGATAGTCCTTCGCAGAACCTGCTGGCTCCTGAAGACTGCTGCGCCATGCGTGGAAGCCGCCTGCACGTGCGTCTGAATGATCCCAAGTCGCTTTCCTGCCATCACTTCAGCGGCACGATTCCACCCGCTTATATTTGCCTGCCGCTTTTAGCACTGGGTGAAACCCTGGGGATTCTCCACATCAGTGCTGAGAACCCTGAACTGTTTACTTCGGCCCGCCTGAGCCTGATCCAGCAGTTGGGTGAGTACACGGCTCTCCGGCTGGCCAACCTGAAGTTGCGCGAAAAACTGCATGACCAGTCGATTCGTGATCCCCTCACCACCCTTTACAACCGCCGTTTTCTCCAGGCGACCATGGAGCAGGAAGTCAGGCGTTCCGCCCGTCGACATAGCGGTCTGGGCGTGATCATGATCGATATCGATAAGTTCAAGCAGTTCAATGACACGTTTGGACATGAGGCTGGCGATCTGGTGCTGAAGGAAGTCGCGTTCCTTCTGCGGCGTGCCGTCCGGACGGAAGACATCGTCTGCCGCTTTGGCGGTGAGGAGTTTGTGGTGGTTATGCCGGATAGTTCCCCGGAGAGCGTTCAGGAACGCGCGGAACTGGTGCGCGCTTCTGTGGCTAACTTGAAGGTTGAACATAACAGCGTTGCCATAGGAAAGATTACCGTCTCCCTGGGAATATCATTCTCCCAGGCCGGTGACCTGACCCCAGACATGCTCCTGCGCTACGCCGACGAAGCTCTCTACCATGCCAAGAAGATGGGTGCAGACCGCGTAAGCCTCAGCTCATCCGTGCCGGCTTTTCGGGGACCCGACCCGGAGCCACCCCCTTCGGACGCCGCCAAACCAATGGCAAAGCGCGCGTAAACGCACAATTTTAGCTTTTTATTAATGCTTAAGGCCGTTCTCATGAAAATGAGAACGGCTTTTCCATTGAGACACTTTTTCCACCCATACCGGTGCCAGAACCTACACCTTTCACTACAGGATGCCTAAAGTTCGCAAAACTTTTATTTAAGTGAAAGTCTTGCTCCTAAGTAATGTTGTGGAGAACGTAAAAAGCATCTAATGATGGTGGTTGTGAGTAGCTCTCTTCCATTGCAGGGCCGGGGATTTGAAGTCCTGGTGATCGGCGGCGGCATCAACGGCGTGGCCGTCGCGCGAGAGTGTGCACGCCATGGCAAAAGCACTCTGCTCATAGAGCAGAATGATTTCGGTTCCGGCACCACCAGCCGTTCTACACGAATCATTCATGGCGGGCTGCGCTACCTTGAGCACGGCGAGATTTCCCTGGTACGTGAATCTCTGCACGAACGCGAACGCCTGCTGAGTGCATCTCCACATCTGGTCAGGCCCATGCAGTTTCTGCTGGCCTTACCGTCCAAATCAAGAACTTTCATGCGCAGCAGTCTGGCTATACGGACGGGCCTGTGGCTTTACCACTATTGGGCGGGTGGAAAGCGAACGTCGTTTGCCAGCGTCCGCGACTTTGAGCAGCAATTGGACGATGGACGCAACTGGTCGATTTATTCCTACGAGGATGCTCAGTGCGAATTTCCTGAGCGGCTTGTGGCTGAATGGCTGGCGGAGGCAATTGATGCCGGCGCAGTGGTGCGAAACCACACGCAGTTACTGGAAATTACGCGCAGCAATGGACGCGTGAATGGTGCGCGCTTGCGTGATTCCATCTCCGGCCAGGAGTATTCAGTTTCAGCCGGGAAGGTAGTGAATGCTACGGGGCCCTGGGCAGACATAGTGGTGGGATCGTCCGGAATCAGGTCGCCAAGAATGATCGGTGGGGTGCGCGGTACGCACCTGGTTCTGCCCGAATTTCCAGGCGCTCCGTCCCCGGCCGTCTACACTGAGGCTTTGGATGGCCGCCAGATTTTTGTGCTCCCATGGAACGGACAGGTTCTGCTGGGCACCACGGAAGTCCTGGATGATGGCTCACCTGACGGTGCGCAGCCATCTCCGCAGGAGATCGATTATCTCTTCCAGAGCTTTACCCGCTTGCTGCCACGCACCGGTTTAACCAAGGCCGATATCCGGTATAGCTTCGCGGGCATTCGTCCATTGCCGTATGCGCCAGGTAAGAAGTATTCCTCTATCACCCGTCGTCATGTCTTGCATGATCATGCTGATGAAGGCGCGTCGGGCCTGCTTTCAGTGATTGGCGGCAAGCTCACCACCGCAGCCAGTCTGGCTCGTGACGTCGGGCGGACGCTGGGCCTGAATATTTCTGAACCGGCCTGTATCTTTGGGGCGGTCGTGCAGGAAGAGGGTGTGGAATCCGTGGTGCGGACCTGGGCGAGAACGGTCGCCGCTAAAGCTCGCATCCCGGAAGAATGCGCGCAGGGTATTGCCGAGTGGCACGGGCGTCACGCGCTGGCCATAGCCCATGCAGCATCGCTTGATGACCGTTTACGGGAGCCTATCTGCGATCACAGCTCCCATCTGGTGGCTGAGGCCGTGGAAGCCGTGGTGCATGAATCGGCCATCACCCTGGGAGATATCCTGCTGCGCCGAGTGCCCGTGGCGCTCGGTGCGTGCTGGTCCAGCGAGTGCACCCGGGATGCTGCCAACAGGATTGGGGCAGCTCTAGGCTGGGACCAGATCAGAATTGGTAATGAGATTGATGCTCTGGAAGAAGAGCGTCAGAAGTTCCTGCACCCGGCATCACCGAACCGTTCGTCAATCACTCCTCTTCCAATCACGGAAAGTGCTTAGCGCGATACCTTGCGTTAGCGCTTTACTTCCGCGATCCAGCCGCCGCCGACGACCAGATCATCCTGATAAAAGACGACCGCCTGGCCGGGAGTGATAGCACGTTGAGGCGCGTCAAACGTGACTAGAGTCTCGCCGTTGGCTGCGGGCTCAATTGTGGCAGGCGCGGGCTCATGGCGATGACGGATCTTGGCCTGTACACGCACGGGCTCGCGCAGTTCATCAAAAGCAATCCAATTCATGCGATGGGCAAGCAAGCTCCTGGCGAGCAGGTCTTCAGTATTGCCGACCGTTACCTTACCTTCGGCGCCATTGATGTTGATGACATAAAGTGGGGAACCGGTGGCAATACCCAGTCCCTTGCGCTGTCCTACTGTGAAGTTGTGAATGCCTTCATGATGGCCAATGACCTTGCCATCCGTCGTAACCAGTTCGCCTGACGTATCTGGCAGGGACTCACCCTGTTCACCGAGATAAGCGTCAATGAATTGCTTGTAGTCACCGCCCGGGACGAAGCAGATTTCCTGCGAATCCGGCTTCTCCGCCAGCGCAAGCCCATGCTCACGCGCCAGCTTGCGGACTTCCGGCTTCTTCATCTGGCCAAGAGGGAAGCGTGTGCGGCTAAGCTGTTCCTGCGTCAGGCCGAAGAGAAAGTATGTCTGGTCCTTGGCTGGATCAGCGGCACGCAGCAGCAGCCAGCGGTTGCGCTCCGGGGAAAACTCGCAGCGCGCGTAATGTCCGGTTGCCAGCAGGTCGGCGCCAATCTGGCGCGCCGTAATCAGCAACTGATCGAACTTCAGATGATTGTTGCAAAGACTGCAGGGAATCGGAGTACGCCCGGAAAGGTACTCGTCCACAAATGGCCTGACCACATCCCGCTCAAAGCGATCTTCCTGGTTCACCACATAGTAGGGAATACCCAGATCTTCCGCGACGCGACGCGCATCGTAAACATCGTCAATGGAGCAACAGCGCCCCTGGATCTTTTCCGGCATGCCTTCACGGCCGGCCAGACGGCGCTGGTTCCACAACTGCATGGTCAATCCCACTACCGTGTAGCCCTCCGCACGCAGCATGGCCGCAACGGTGGATGAATCCACCCCGCCGGACATGGCTACCGCTATGGTCTGATCAGGCATAAAGGGAAAAGCGGCTGCTGCGCTGACACCCAGCAACCGCTGTCTCGATTATAAACGACTGCCCTGTAGCAAGGCCGCCAAAGGCAACGCTAGTCCAGGTTGAACGTACCGTAGTTATCGGGGTGTTGGCACGTTCCGCGCCTGCATTTCGACGTGAATGACCCTGGCTCGCTCCAGCGCTTCGGCCACGTTGTCACAGATGTTTTCGCGGCCAACATGGTCTTTAAATTCCGCACGTTGAAGCAATCGTTCCGGCTGTTCAGGCGCCCCGCACAGGATCAGGCCACGGCCTGATGCCTTTACCCTGTCGGCCAGTAGTTCCAGAGCGCGAATTCCTGTAGCGTCGATCGCGGTCATGTTACGTAAACGCAGGACAAGAACTGGCGGCAGCCCAGGGATCATGCGGATCAAATCTTCAATCTTGTCAGCAGCACCGAAGAGAAATGGTCCGTGTATTCGATAAATGGAAACGTAATCAGGGATATCCTTGTCCTGCAGAATATGCACCCGGCCCTCTTCCACGTATTCAGGCGTGGCCGGGCTGATGGTGGTGGTGAGCGTGACTTTGCGGATGAAAATGAGTGCTGCCATGATCATACCGGCTTCCACCGCCACAGTGAGATCAGCGAAGACCGTGAGCATGAACGTGCCAAACCACGTTCCCGCCTCCAGGCGTGATAACTTCAACAGTTCCGGAATCTCTCCCCATTCACCCATGTTGTAGGCCACAACAAGCAAAATTGCGGAGAGTACGCAGAGAGGAATGAATTTGGCCACCGGCGTAGCGACAAGCAGGATAACCAGCAGCGTAACTGCATGGATCATCCCAGAGACGGGGCTCCTTGCTCCAGAGCGGATATTGGTGGCGGTCCGGGCGATTGCGCCCGTGGCCGGCAATCCGCCAAGCAATGGTGAAAAGAAGTTGGCGATGCCCTGGCCGATCAACTCTACGTTGGGATTGTGCTTCTCCCCGTGCCCGTACATCCTGTCCGCCACCACGGCTGACATCAGCGATTCGATTGCTCCAAGCATGGCAATCGTGATTGCTGGATGGATTAAAGGAAGAATCAGGTCGAGGTGAAATGAAGGAGCGCGCAAGGGCGGCAAACCTGAGGGAATCCCACCGAAGCGTGTTCCAATGGTTTCAACTGGCAATTTGAAGATCCACACCAGAGCTGTTCCGGCAAACAGCGCCACGATGTAGCCGGGTACGCGCGGAACATATTTGCGGAACAAAAGAATCAGCACGAGAGAAAAAACTGCGAGCGAGGTTTCCCAGGGAGAAAGCGTCCCGAAGTTGTGAAAGATCGCTTGCATGCGGCCCAAGAAATCGCCGGGAACGTGGGGAATCTCAAGTCCAAAGAAGTCTTTGATCTGGGTGCTGGCAATCACCGCGGCAATGCCGTTGGTGAAGCCAACAATCACAGGCCGGGGAATGTATTTTACGGTGCTACCCAGTCCGGTGGCGCCCAACAGAATAAGCAGGAGTCCGGCGATACCGGTGCAGGTGAATAGACCTTCAATGCCGTACTTGGTGACAATGCCGGAAATAACGATCACAAATGCGCCGGTTGGGCCGCCGATCTGGACGCGAGATCCCCCCAGTGCGGAAATAATAAATCCGGCGATAACAGCACAATAAAGACCGGCCTGTGGGGGTACACCAGAAGCAATCGCGAACGCCATGGCCAACGGTAGCGCGACCAGTCCCACCGTCACTCCAGCGATCAGATCCGCGGAAAAATCACTGCGCGAATAATCTTTCAGTACGGTGAAGCTCTTGGGAAGCCACTTCTGACTCATAAAGTTTTTCTGCGCGGGCTAATCAGCTTAGATATGACTGGTGCCAGCATCGCTCCTATAAGCTTACCTCAAACCGTAATCTTCGAAATTCCTACAAACTCTGCAGTTAACTAAACAAGGTACTTTATATCTTGCGAGTTTAAGGGATTCCTGCATTCAGCGCTCGGGTTATATTCATCCGCGCAATCATTTACACATACTTAAAGATCCTTAATCAAACATTTATCGTTCCGATCAAAAAGAACGTTCTGCTTTTAGAAATAACTAGGGATTTCAACCTGAAATGCCATAAACTTCTGCGAGTGATTCTCGTGTGATCAGAGCGTTGTCTGCGGGAAGTTTTGCCAAATTGGAATGAAACATGGCCGAACTTGCAAGTAGGTTTCCGGAAATCCGCCAAATGACAAATACATCTATGACGCTCGAGAACGAAGTAGCCCAATTGCGTCAGCAACTGGCGTCACTATCACTTCAGGCCGCGGCAGGTCTTTCTCCATCACGTGGAGATGAGGACTTGTTTCGAGCGGAAGCCGCCTACCGCGCGCTGATGGAGCTCTCGCCCCAAATCATCTGGATCTCGGACACTTGCGGCCGAACTACGTATTGCAATCGCCAATGGTTCGAATACACCGGACAGACATTTGAACAAACCCGTGGGTTCAGCTGGCTTGAAGCGGTTCATCCCGATGATCGTAAGCGCATTGCCTCTTCCTGGACAGAGGCACTCAACAGTGGGAGCCAATACGAAGACACGTTGCGCTATCGCGGTAAGAACGGTGAATATCGCTGGCATCTTTCCCGTGCTGTTCCCTTATTGGATTCCTCCGGCAAGATGGCGAAGTGGCTGGGTGTAAGCATGGATGTGCACGATCGCAGAATGGCCGCGGAAGCAGTGGCCGCAGCGGAAGGGAAACTGCGCTTTGCCGTGGACGCGGCGGGCCTGGGGCTGTGCGATTTCTATCCCAATACCGGGCAAACGGAATGGTCTGGGCGGAGCTATGAAATGCTGGGCGTTTCGCCAGACCAGGCTCCGAGCATGGATCTCTTTACGTCAAGAATTCATCCTGCCGACCAGATTCAGATTCATAACCAGATTGAAAAATTGCTGGAGAACCGCAATGGCGGCGAATACGAAGTTGAGTATCGTGTGGTGCATACGGATGGGAAACAGCGCTGGTTGCTGTCCAAAGGAAAATGTTTTGTACCGGAAGATCGATCGGAAGATGGCGTCCACATCACCGGCATGATGATGGACATTACAGACCGGAAGTTGGAGGAGCAATCACTTCTTGGCTTAACGGGAGCGCTGCAGAATAGTCCAGACTTCATCGGCGTAACTGACCTGAAAGGGCAAATCACATTTCTCAATCGAGCCGGACAACAGTTGGTTGGATTGAGAGACGACGACGAAGCTAAATCAAAGACGGTCTATCAATTTCTGGGACCCGGTGCGCTGGAAACTCTTGAGCGGTACATTCTTCCAACGGTGCGCGAAGGGCGCGCATGGAACGGAGAATTCTGCCTGCGCCATTTTATTACTGGCGAACCCGTGCTCGTGGATTCGAGGGGATTCGGGATTTATGACGATACGGGGCACCTGGTCGCCATCGCCACGGTCAGCCGGGATATCTCAGAAAAAAGAAAGCTTGAAGAACAGGTTCGGATCGCACAGCGCATGGACTCCATTGGGCGGCTGGCCGGCGGTATTGCGCATGACTTCAACAACCTGCTTACCATTATCCGTGGCGCAGGTGAGGTTCTGGAGGGGCGACTAGGCTCTGATCTTACTAACCTGAAAATGGTTGACCGGATACGCGAAGCAGCCGAAAAAGCGTCTGATCTTACGGGCCAATTGCTGGCGTTTGCGCGCAAGCAGGTGATACAGCCATCCATTTTTGACTTGAACCAGGTCGTTCTCAGGATGCAGACAGAATTGCAACGCATTGCCGATGATCCCGTCAAATTGGAGGTCCATTTACAAGAAGGCCTTTGGAGCGTGAAAATGGATGCGGTGCAGGCTGATCAGATACTCACCAACCTCACCGCTAATGCACGCGAAGCCATGCCTCAGGGCGGCACTATTGTGGTTGAAACGTGCAATCTTGATATCCCGCTGCCAACGCTGGAGCATCCGGGGGTGTCGCCAGGCCAGTATGTGTGCCTGACCTTTGCTGACTCCGGTAAAGGTATGGATGCGCAGATGCTGCAACATATTTTCGAACCGTTTTTCACCACCAAACAAATGGGACGCGGCGCCGGACTTGGCTTGGCTACCGTGTATGGCATAGTGAAACAGTCACAGGGGCATATTTACGTACAAAGTACTCCGGGAAGCTGTACGGCATTTACGGTTTGCCTGCCCCGTAGTGAAGAGCCGACTGCTGCCACCGAAGTCACACAAGCCGACAACCCGACCAGCGTACGGGCGTCCATTCTTGTTGTGGAAGACGAGCTAAGCCTCCGAACAATGATTGGCAGCTATTTGCGTGATATGGGATTCATGGTGCATGAAGCCTCCGGTCCAGCGGAGGCGCTGGCGATAGCGCAAGCCAATGTTCTTGATCTCCTGCTCACCGATATGGTGATGCCCGGCGGCGGCGGAGATAGCGTTGCATCCGCGCTGAGTGTTCTTCATGCTGGCATGAAGGTGATCTTCATGTCGGGTTACGCCGAGCACAGTGCTCTGGAACAGGCGCTTAATCACCCTGATGCTGTATTTGTACAGAAGCCATTTCGCTTCAAGGAATTGGTCGCAAAGATCAATGAGTTGTTGGCGCCGGCAAAAATCGATTCGCTGCGACTTCAATAAAACCTCTACGTTACGCTCACAGGTTTCTTTCCCGCAGTCCTTTTGGACGAATTGTGCAGCGGCGAGATCTCACGCAGGCGGGCAATTGTTTCGGGCAGGACTTTGATGGCGAAATCTACATCTTCGGCGGTGGTCTGTTTTCCCAGACTGATGCGGACGCTGGATCGCGCTCGCTCGTGAGCAATTCCCATGGCCAGCAGCACGTGCGAAGGTTCAATCGCGCCGGACGAGCACGCCGCCCCGCTCGACACGGCGAGGCCCTTGAGATCCAGGGCAATTACCAGCGCTTCGCCTTCAATGTAATCAAACCAGAGATTCGTCGTGTTCGGAACGCGCAAAGTTCCTTCGCCGTTGATGCCCGCGTCTGCAACCGAGTTGAGGATTGAGTCCTGAAGGCGGTCACGCATGGTGGCCATCTCCGCGGGACCTGAGCTGTCCAGCCACGCTTTCGATAGTTCTGCTGCCTTGCCCAGACCGACAATTCCGGGAAGATTTTCCGTGCCTGCCCGTCGCTGACGCTCGTGGCTGCCACCGTAAATCATGGGCTGAATGAGTGTGCCACGCTTGATGTACAGCGCGCCTGTCCCCTGCGGTGCATGAATCTTGTGGCCGGAGATGGTGAGCGCGTCACACCCGATCTTCTGCACGTCGATCGGGACCTTGCCGGCGGCCTGGACTGCGTCAGTGTGGAAGAATACATCGGCTTCACGGGCAATGCGGCTGATTTCATCCACCGGCTGCACAACGCCAGTTTCATTGTTCGCCATCATGATGCTGATGAGCCGCGTATTGGGTTTTAATGCCTCGCGCACGGTCCCGGGCTCGACTTCACCACGCGCATTCACCGGAACAAACGTGACTTCACAGCCCATCTGCTCCAGCCGCTTGCAGGTGTTCATCACCGCGCTATGTTCGATAGTGGATGTGATGATGTGATCGCCCTTGCTTACCAGTCCAAAAATGGCGGCGTTGTCGCCTTCTGTGCCTCCGCTGGTGAAGACAATTTCGGCCGGACGGGCATTCAACAGCGATGCAACGCTGCCCCGCGCCTTTTCTACGGCGCTACGGGCGCGCTGTCCGTAATGGTGTATGGACGAGGCATTGCCAAATTCCTCCAGATAAAACGGCTTCATGGCCTCAAAGACTTCTGGAAGGACCGGAGTGGTGGCGTTGTTATCGAGATACACGCGGCGCATAGGTACATTCTACGCCCTTTGAAATATTCACTAGTTTCCGTGTACCTGGGAACTCGTCATTTGCGACCGAGAGAGCGCGGTCTAAAGCAACAAAAAAGCCCCTCTTTTTCGAGGGGCTTTCCGGTAGTGATCTGTTTTGCTTACCGCTGCTCGATCGGCACGTACTTTGCCGGATACTTCGGGCCGAGGTAATCTGCACGCGGGCGGATGAGGCGATTATCGTCCAACTGCTCGATCACGTGGGCTGTCCAACCACTGATGCGGGAGACAGCAAACACAGGCGTGAACAGGTCGACATCTAGTCCCAGCGTGGTGTAAGTTGACGCTGAATAGAAGTCAACGTTTGCGTTCAGGCCTTTTTCTTTCTTGATGTACTGCTCGATCTTGGCCGAGAGGTCATACCATTTGGGATTGGCGTCTTTGCCCAGTTCCTCTGACATTTTGCGCAGGTGCGTGGCGCGCGGGTCTTCTGTGGTATATACGCGATGGCCGAAGCCGGAGACTTTCTTCTTGGCCGCCAGCATGGCTTTTACATATTCAACCGGGTCTTCGCCTTTTTTGTCGATGTCGAAGAGCATGCGCATCACCGCTTCATTGGCGCCACCGTGCAGAGGGCCTTTCAGAGCCCCGATTCCGCCAACAATCGCTGAGTGCATGTCCGCCAGAGTTGCAGCAATTACGCGAGCCGCAAAGGTGGAGGCATTCAACTCGTGATCGGCATGCAATACAAGCGCCACGTCGAGGGCCTTTTCGGCCGTCTTCGACGGCTTTATACCGTTTAATTGAAGCAGAAAGTTTGCGGCGTGGGAGAGTGACTGATCAGGCTGGACCAGGTCTTTGCCTTTGCGGATGCGATCATAGCCGGCCACGATCATGGCAATCTGAGAAGTCAGTCGGATCGCTTTGCGAACGTTCGCATCGTGATCCATCTTCTCGGCGTCCGCGTCATAAGGCGACAGGGCCGAAACTGCTGTACGCAGCACTTCCATGGGAATGGCTGTCTTGGGCATGTTGCGCATCAACTGGAAGATCGCTGGATCGACCTTACGTTCTACCGCAAGTTTTTGCGTCAGATCGGCCAGTTCGGCGCGATTGGGCAGCTTACCAAACCAAAGCAGATAGCAGGTTTCTTCGAATGTGGAATGTTGCGCAAGCTCATGAATATCAATACCGCGATAGGCCAGAATTCCGGCGTCGCCATCGATGTAGCAAATGGTCGAAGTCGCTGCAACGATGCCTTCAAGCCCTTTGGTGGGCGTGACTGTGCTGGTTGACATAGTGTTCCTTTGTCCGTTTTCCGTCTTTTCTTGTGTGGGGAGTGTCTCAGTCTGCAACATTTCTTTATACTCCAAACTCACTAGACTTTCCAATCACCCCAGGCCCAACTCAGCCTTTGTGGGTACCCGCGGACACCAGTCCGAATCGGGCCGCAAAAGCTTCAATACAGGCTAGTTTGGTGCATCTTCATCGTCTGTGAGCTAGATCACTGTTACCAACGTTATGTAGGTTAGATTCGCCGCGGGTCGGCAAAGATACTTACCGTTAAGGTCGCCTTAGGATTTCATTTCGTTACTGTGCGCGTGTCGAGGCCAAAATACCGGTAGTGGCCTGTGATCTTCCAATCAAATAAGACATCTTCAATCTTTGGTCCGGCGCCAATGTTGTGCTCGATCAAGTGTCGGCGGGAGAACATTCCGCTCGACGACATTTTCTCTACAACCGTGCCAATATGCGCCAGACCGTGGCCGAGGTCCCAGGTGACCAGGTCGCCCGGAAAGTAGTCTTCAGCCTTGGCGCTTATCGGCAGGCTTTGCCCTTTTCTGGAGAAGAACGTGCGCAGGTTCGGTACGCGGCGGTGGTCAATGTTGGCGTCTTGGTGGGGAAGTTTCCAGATTAGACGGCTGGGATAGGCATCAAAGTGGGCGAGCATGTCTTCGTGCACTTCCTTTTGCAGGTCGATGCCGAGAGCGCGATAGCTGCGGATCACTTCGTCAGTACAAACGCCAGTGTCAGAGGGAACGTCACCATTTGGATATGGGATTGGAAGGTAGCCGGGGTCATAACGGACGGGATGATTGATTCGCTCAGCGGCGGCTGCCGCCAGACGATGAAGGAATTCCTGGCGACTCATGTCTTGAACGGCGCAAGCAGCGGCCACCAGAAAGAGGATCGCAAGAATTGGAAAGATCTGACGCAGGAATTTTCGAACTAGCGCTTGACCCATTGCACAATTCCCATCACGAAGAAAGGCAGAAGAACCGCCAGTACCCAGAGCTTGGCTGTGCCGCGGATTTTTTCTTCTTTCTCCCAACGAAAGAGATTCATACCAACAATGAACCCAACCACCATGGTAATCAGCAAAGCCCCGACCGGCTTTAGGACGTTTGTAATGTCTTTACCATTCAGCATGATGTCCTTCATGCCCTCCACCATATACGTAGCGGGGATGAATTTAGAAATGATCTGCAGCACCGCCGGGCCGCGCTCAATGGGGAACGTGGCGCCGCTCAGGAAGAGCATGGGGAAGTACATCAATTGCACCAGGATAGTGCCTTCCTGCATGGTGTTAGCAACAGATGCCACAACCAGGCCAATTGCCCGGAATGCCACAAGACCGATCGAGATAAAAGCTATTAAAGATAACGGCGCCCTTGGCCAGGGCAGATGAAACCAGAAATGAGACATGATCAGCAGGAGAAGGATGTAAGGCATAAAGATCATCCAGCCTGTGACCATGGAGGCCACCAGCAGCGGCCCCGGAGTGATGGGTGTTACCTTGTACCGGCGAAGGATATTCATCTCGCGCTCCTGCAAAGCGCGAATGCCTGCGCCAAAGAGACCATTCCCCAAAACGCCCAGCGTTGTTGACATGGTTAAAACTCTGGTGGCGTTTTCAACATCCCCCCGCGCGCGAAAAAAGACGCCAAAAGTAAAAAAGAAGATCATAGGAAACAGATAGTTGAAGAAAATGACCGTGCGCTGGCGCAAGGCCAGCTTCAAATCGATCGCGATAAGTGCCAGATATGCTTTCATTCTTTTCCGATGGTCTCCCGGAGCATCAATCCCGCAGCTTCTTTCCTGTCAGTTCCACAAATACATCTTCCAGCGTGGGCCGCTTCAAATGGACGTCATCCAGTTGCAGGCCCTGCTGATCAAGCCACTTCATGATCTCAAATAGAGTACGGGCCGGACGGTTGGAATAGACCGTCATCTCGCGTCCGTCGTCATTTAGTTTGGTATCAAGGGCGTCTGGCCAAGCTGGTAAAATCTCAAGCCGCAAGGGAGTGGCCACGTTAATCTGTATGCGCGACTGGCCTTTGCTCTGCTGCTGCAATTCCTTGGGCGTGCCCATAGCCACGATCTTGCCTTCGTCCATGATGGCCACACGATCACAGAGGCGTTCGGCTTCTTCGATGTAATGAGTGGTCAGCAGTACGGTGCGCTGCTCTGCCTTCAACTCTTCGATGAGACTGTGAATTTCAAGACGAATTTGCGGATCAAGGCCGGTGGTCGGCTCGTCAAGAAAGAGAAGCTGGGGATCGTTGACCAGTGACATGGCCAGTGCCAGGCGTTGTTTCTGGCCGCCGGAGAGAGTTTCGTAGAACGCGTCACGCTTGTCCCATAACTGGAGGCGTTTTAATAGCTGCTCTGAGTTCAGGCTGCGAGTGTAGAACGAGGCAAACAGGTCCAGCGCTTCCTGCGTGCGGATCTTGGCGGGAAGGTTGGTGGCCTGCAAGCAGACGCCAATGCGATCTTTTAACTGCCGTTTTTGGCGGTCAGGATCGAATCCAAGAACAACCGCATCACCACTGGAGCGTGAGCGCAAGCCTTCCAGTATTTCCACGGTGCTGGTTTTGCCCGCGCCATTCGGTCCCAGCAAGCCAAATACTTCACCGGCGCCCACATGAAATTCAATACCTTTCACGGCCTCCAGCTTGTCATAGCTCTTGCGGAGGTCGCGTACGGTGATCACGTCAGCCATTCAGCCTCATTTCTTACAATGTTTTTGTTTGATCCCGAGCGGAGCGAGGGACCCCTACCATCTAATATGCCGTTCGTTTCCCTATGCTGGTTCAATAAGACATAGATCGCTTGCGATAACGTTGACGGTTCAATCTACATTACATCGAAATCAGTGTTCATCAGTGGCAAGACTTGATTCAACGCAAAGCTTCCGTTGGATCCACGGTAATCGCACGGCGGGCCGGAAGGTAACTGGCAAGTGATCCGATCAGCAAAAAGATCAATGGAGCCATCACGAAAGTGGTGGCGTCCCAGGCGTCGGTCTTGTAAAGCAGACTGGACATCAGGCGCGTAAGAGCTGCCGCCGCGATCAAGCCAATCACAATGCCGATGGCGGTGAGTTGCACTCCCTGCCGGACCACCAGCTTCAGAATATCTGATTTCTTTGCGCCTAGCGCCATGCGGACGCCCAATTCCTGACGCCTTTGTGCCACGGAGTAAGCCAGCACTCCGTAAATTCCTACTACGGCGAGCACAATCGCGGTGGCAGAAAATATCGCGAGCAGGAACATGGCGAACCGTGGCTGCGTCCGCGAATTGTCCATCAGTTCGTCGACGGTGCGAATGTCAGTGACTGGCTGATCGGCGTCGGCCGCAGAAATCTGGGCGCGTACGCTTGCCACCATGTCATGCGGATCGGCAGCCGTACGAAGCAGCAAGTTCATGTTGCCCCAGGGGATTTGCGAGAAGGGAAAATACAACTGGACCTGCGGGTCCTGCGCCAGACCGGAATTCTTGACGTCACCAGCAACGCCGATAATCTCGGAAGCAGTCTGTCTGCCCATCACCAGATGATGGCCGATCGGATTCTGATTGGGATAAAACCGGCGGGCCAATGCTTCGTTGATGATGACAACGTTAGGTGAGCCGATCTTATCTGCTGCGGAGAAGTCTCGTCCGCGCAGGGGGACATGCAGCGTGGTAAACCATCGTGGGCTGATGGCTTCAATGATGATGAACGGGCGTTCTGCCAGTGGCTTTTCAGGCATTCCTTCCGGCAGTATAGGTGTGAGTCGTTTGGGAGTGAGCGGCAAAGCCGCCGAGATTGAAACAGCCTGTACTCCAGGCAAAGTGGCTACACGGCGCAAAACATCATCAAAAAAAGCGACCTGCTGCTCCGGCTTTGAATATTTAACCGTAGGGAGAGACAAGTTCATGGTAACGACGTGGCGGGGATCAAAGCCTGGATCAACGTTCAGAAGACGGGAGAAGCTGCGTACCAGCAATCCTGCACCTACCAGCAGGAGCATTGAGATGGCGACCTGCCCGATCACAAGCAGGCTTTTCAGTTCGGCGCGGCGATGGCTGCCGGTGGCGCCACGCCCCTCGTCGCGAAGAGTTTCGATCACGTTTGTTCCCGCGAGCTGCAAAGCCGGGAATATACCGAAAACAAGGCCCGTCAGCAGGGAAATGCTGAGCATGAAGAGAAGCACACGGCCGTCCAAGGTGAGCGGGAATCCCTGGGGTAAATTGTCAGCCCCCAGCGTGGCCAGATAATGCGTGGCGATGTAGCTGAACCCGAGGCCAACTGCGCCTCCAGCGAGTGCCAACAATACGCTTTCCGTCAGAAGCTGGCGAATAATAGCCCCGCGTTGCGCTCCCAGCGCGGTGCGTACAGCAATCTCTTTACGCCGTGCGAGTGCGCGCGACAGCAGAAGACTGGCCACGTTAGCGCAGGCAATCAGCAAGACAAAACCTACCGCACCCGAAAGTACCAGCAGTCCTGGACGAATGTTGGCGACGGTCTGTTCCTGCAAGTTGCCCACCAAAGCTGAGACGTTTGATCCCGCATCCGGCGCTTTGAGATTCTGCTGGATGTATTGCTGGCTTAAAACGTCCATTTCAGCCTGTGCTGACTTCACCGTTGCGCCGGGTTTAAGACGCGCGATGGCCGTGAGATATCCCACACCAAGGCGTAATCGCGCCGTTGGCATGAGCGTGTGTTCGAAATAGCGCGGCGACCATATCTCAGCGGGACTCTCAAACGGGAACTGGGCGTTCACACGGAGAACTCCAACGATGGTGTAAGGCAGTGAATCGAGGTTAATGGTCTGACCTATGACGGCAGGATTGCCCCCGAATCGCCTATGCCAGAGCGCATTCGAAATAATGACGACGGGTTTGCCTTCCGGATGATCGTCGTCATCGGCGAACGTGCGACCAATTTGTGGGGTAACTCCGAGCAGATCAAAGAATCTTCCCGACACTCGCATGATGCTGACTTGTTGGGGTTCGCCGCCACCGGTCAGATTCATGGTGTCAGTGGTCGACACCGCAACGCTGGAAAACGAGTGCGCATGATCGCGAATCATCTCATAGCGGCCTAGGGAAAAGCCGCCCGGGTTCGCGCGCCCCTCATCTTTTCTTTGCGTATCGATCTCCACCAGCCGCTGCGGGTCCTGATAGGGTAAAGGTTTTAGAAGCAGCGCGCTGGTGATGGTGAAGATGGATGTGTTGCCGCCGATGCCGAGAGCCAGGGTGATAATGGCCACCAGGCTGAACCCTGGGTTCTTTATCAGCATGCGAACGCCGTAGCGTAGGTCCTGCATGAGGGAGTTCATGGTCTAGGAATTATAGTCGGGATAAAGAAGGATGACCTGCCTTGATCGAAGGGCGAATATTTCGTGACTGATCAGTCGCTAGGGCTGCAAGTCCTTTCGCAAATAAAGATACAGTTTGTTGCCCGGACGCAGGTCATATTCTCCGATCAGGCGATAGCGGTCGCCAAACTTTACGTTGATCTGCGGTAGCTGTGATTGATGGGCGATGATGATGGGCTCTTCCGTAGCCTCAAAGTGTCCCCAGTAGCCCGTGTGAGTGTAATCGCGCAGATACCATGGCATGGGCCAGTATTCCAGCGACATTTCAGTAATCCCAATTTCTTTTCCCGCCGGATTTCCTGCCGCGATCTTCTCAATCTCATGAATCAGATTGAGGAAGTCACGATTGCTGTGCGCGTAACTGTAGGTCTCACTGGTGTCGTCGTAGCGAAAGAAGCTGATCTCAATGGCTTGCCTGATTTCAATGATCGCGGCGATTACCAGCGCAATATAGAGGACCGCTGTTAGAGACCGTCGCGCGCTTAACTGCTCGAACCAATATCCCGAGATGATCACGAAAGGCAGGATAATGCTCAGTGCCAGCCATGGCGTTTTATAGGGAATGAGGGAGTATGCAGCAAAAACTCCCATTGCCCAGAATGCGGTAAAGACTGAAAAGCGCGAGCGCGCCTTGGCGAGCGCAGAGACAATCCCGCAGATACCAAGAATTAGAATCGGTAGCTCAGCCCGACCCATCCAGTCAAAGTACTTTGACCAGTCGTAAACATTGGCGGCTTCGCTTGTCCTGGTCCAAAAGGTGTAGGTGGTGACGGAATCAATAAGTCCCTGAGGAAAGTTGGTGAAGAAAGAAGAGTAAAAGGTGATCCAGGTAGCTGCAAATACTGAACTGGCGACAATCGCCAAGCGGACTTTGCTCCAGGGCACGTCAAGAGGTGCGGAAATCTCCTTGTCCAACTTAGGCCGCGAAATCTCTGTGCGACGCAAATCCAGAGACCAGAAATTATCAGTCGTCCGTCCCCGCAGCTTCATCCATAGCCATGTACATGGGATGGCAATCAGCCAGACGCCCACGGTGATGATCCAGGTTTCTTTGGTGGCTCCCAGCAGGCCAAGTGACATCGCAGCCAGGATCATGTATTTAGGCCGTCGCGTTTCAGAAAACTTGAGCAGTGCCACGATCACGCCCAGGGTAAAAAAGACAAAAAGGATTTCGTGAATGAAATAGCGCGAGAAGAACACGAATCCCGCGGATACCGCTGCCAGCGACGCCGCGACCAGTGATCCGAAGCTTCCCATCCACTTCTTCATGCACAGAAGCAGCCAGACAACTCCCATACCAAAGATGACGGTGACAAGGCGGACGGTAAAGTCATTCAGTCCGTCTTTGCCAACAAAGAAGCTGGCAATCGACGAGACGAGCAGCGCGGCGTAATACAGCGTGGGACCGTGATAATTGGCGGGATCATAATGATAATAGCCATTGCGGAACAGCGAGACCATAAAGTTTCCGTTCACGCCTTCATCGTGATGGAAGACTTTGTCTGTGAGCATGCACAGGCGCAGAATAGCGGCGACGATCAGAATGGCCATCGCAAGGATCTGCCAGATCGTGAGTGATCCGAGCCTGCGTTGCTCAAGTTTAAGCGGCCAGAGCCCGCGCTTGGTGCCGGCAGATGAGGCTCCGCGGCTGGCGGTCTGCTCATTCGCCTTCAACTTGCGAGAGCTCTTGGCAATTGATTTTTCAGGAGCGCGTGCCATTGTGAGAGGCCGCCGTCGAGGCTAGCGGGTAATCGCGTCCTCCGTCTGCTTGTCGCTCAGGCTCCATGCTACATCGACCAGGTCCTGCGGGACGGTTCGGTTTTTCGAGATCGCATCCGCAATGAGCACTGATGAAATCAGGTTGCCCTTGAGCGCCACCATGTGTCCAAATTTTCCCTGGTGAACCAGGTCGATTGCTCCTACACCGTATCGCGTGGCGAGCATGCGATCAAACGCCGTTGGCGTTCCGCCGCGCTGGGTGTGTCCCAGAACTACCGCGCGGGTTTCAAAACCCGTTCGTGATTCAATTTCTGCCGCCAGAGAGATTCCGATGCCACCAAGACGCACGTGGCCGAACTCATCGAGTTTACCCTTCTCGTCAGATATCACTTTGTCGGCCAGCTTGGCGCCTTCTGCAACCACGACGATGCTAAAGAATGTTCCGCGATCATGGCGGCGCTTGAGCGTGTCAGCAACCTCATCGAGATGGAACGGACGTTCCGGGATCAGAATCACATCCGCTCCGCCGGCGATACCGCTGTAGAGCGCAATCCATCCGGAATCGCGACCCATGACTTCAACCACAATCACGCGATTGTGTGCTTCGGCAGTGGTATGCACGCGGTCAATAGCTTCTGTGGCAATGCTGACGGCGGTATCAAAGCCGAAACAAAGATCGGTGCCGCTCAGGTCATTGTCAATTGTCTTGGGAACAGCCACGACCTTTATGCCTCGCTCAAAAAGCTTCAGGGAGACTGACTGTGTATCGTCACCGCCGAGAGCGATGAGCGCGTCAAGATTATTTTTATTGAGTGTCTCCATGGCTTTTTCGATCCCGCCTTCTTTCTTGGCGGGGTTGGTGCGCGAGGTGCGAAGAATCGTGCCTCCACGGGGAAGAATGCCGGACACTCCCTTCAGGTCCAGGGGAATCGTGTTGTTCTCCAGTACGCCGCGCCAGCCTTCTAAAAATCCAATGAACTGGTCGTTGTAGTGGAAGATTCCCTTACGCACAACGGCCCGTATGACTGCGTTCAGGCCCGGGCAATCGCCCCCGCCGGTGAGTATGCCGATCTTCATTGACTGATCCTTTCCTCAACTTTGATCTTATATAAACGATAGACGCCAAACCGTATGGCTTGGTTCTGTCCGGCCCAAAAGGATTCGTTCACCTTGCCTGTGGCCAGCTCAGCCGGCCCCAACAAAACATATTCAATATGATATTGCTTCAGAAGGTCCTCTGCGCCAGCGGACCCGGAATAAATAAGCTGAATATCCGCCGAACGCTGGGAAAAGTCGAGACCCCGGGACCACATCCAGGCGTCGAACCCCAGCAACGAGCGCCTGCCGGTGAGGAAGACTGGCGTATTATACGTGGGGGTATGGAGAACAACGGAATGTGGCGCGGTGTGTGAGGAAATGAAGGTCGCCATCTCAATCCCGGAGCTATCAAACTCACGATATTCAGAAGCTTCTTCCACCACGCGGAGGACGTCAAGCATGCCGGAAAGAGTCATAGACATCAGCAGCCCGGCGGCGATCCAGCGCAACCCAGACTTCTGCTTCAATGCGTACGCAAGCAGCCATGCCACCAGTGGAACTGAAGCAATGTACCAGTAAAACAGGACTTTGATATTGTCCCAGACCCAGGGCGCAACCTTGATCAGGTTAGGCACGATAAAACAGAACACAAAAGGCAAATAAAAGAGAACGACCTTCCGCGGAATTCTGAAGCGCTGGTTACGCCACAACACTGCGACCAGCAAAACAGGAATGAAAAATCCTGCATTTACAAACCAGAACCAGAGGGGGTTGGCGTCGCCGCGGTCCCAGCCAAACTGCCACCCAAGGTAGTTTTGCGTCTTGATGGCGCCAGAGAGCCAAAGCACCTGCGGCAGAGCCAGAAAGGCTGCGGCAGCAAAAAAACACAACCATTCACGCCACAACCTGTGAAACAAAATCGCGAGACATACACCCGTCCCCATGACCACCAGAAAGGTGTGTGCGTGAATGAGCGGCAACATGCCGGCGATAAGCCCCGCGGCGATGAGGAAGGTCCGCGACTTTTCTTTCAGGTCAGCATTGATGGCGTTCCACCACAGACTGAAGATAAGGATTGCCAGCGGCATGCCAAAAAGAATGCTGCGCTGCGGAACAAACAAGGTCGTGAGTGAATTACCCCAGCGAAACAATGGACTCATCTGAATGGTGTAGTCATGCTTGAGTTGGCCCAGCAGATCCAGTAAACCGCCCTCGTAGCTATGTAACTCCATCAATATCCAGGTCCAGCCCAGTCCGCCGCTGAAGAGGACAAGTACCGGCGCAAGAAGACCCGCAAGGCGGCTGCGCGTAATCTGCCATGTCCAGTAATGCATGAGTCCGGTGAGGGAGAGAATCAGAACCATGCTCTGCAGCCACATGGCGGAGATTACATCGGCTCCGGCGCGCACAAGCATAGCCGTGAGCAGGTCACACAAGAAAGGATAGGTAAAGCGTGCGCCGGCGAACGTTGGGTCCTGAGGAGGAAAGTTATTGCCTTGCGAAAAGCTGGCAATGATTTGAAGGTGCAGCGGGAGATCGCCCAGGTTATTCATTACGCCGGTATAGATTTCACCGGACTTTTCAAAGGCGGAGCGACCAAAGACTTGCGCAAGAAGAATGGTTATTCCCAGATAGAAGACTATCGTGGCGATGGCCGCGCGGTCTCGGGTGCGCAAGCTTAGGCGAAGTTTTTTCGATCCGGTCTGAAAGCTGGCGGCAAGACTCTGGCGAATAGGAGGTTGGAGGAGCAGACACGCAGGCAGAGCAGTGATTAAGGTCGCCAGGGCAAGGGACGTAGCGGACATCCCGAACGCCAGACAGATGAGGTAACCGCTCCAGGCCATTATCGCAAGGCCAAGGCATGCGCCCATGCAAAGGTGTGCGGAAAAGGGCGCTGAGCGATCAAACCAAAATGTAAGCAGTGTTCCGGATAAAATCGCAATGAAGAGGAGAAGGCATGCGACAAACATGGGTCAGAAGGGCCCTTCGGAGTGGGGCAATTTGATCGCGAATGCTTTCGTGACTCGTCGCAGATTCATCGGCTTCACCGAAGCTGCGATTCTAAACTATCGCGCTCGTGCTGGACGGAAAGCTTCAACGGTGAGCCCGAACAGCAGGTAAACGACACCGTTTAAAAGGATGAACCAATAATACTTCTGGGGACCAACTCGTCCAAGCAGGGAGGCCGGTGCAGTAATCGCAACAATGGTTGAGTGGCCCAGGCTGTACATGTAACGAGGTGGGAGCATTAGGCTGATCAAGAACCAGCAGCACGCCACGACCAAACCCATTAAAGCCCACAAGCCAAGTCTGCGTTTCATGGGATCCACCTCTCGTTATGATCCTACGCCTCTTTCGGTCACGAATCCGAAAATTTCAAATGCATTCTTGATATATTGCTGGCATGCGATTTTTCGTTGCGTGGGTGTGTTTGCTTGGCTTTTTCGTTTCCATGGGTGCAGCTTCTGCGCAAACTCCCGCCACAAATACGGCTTCCGATGCGCCACCCAAGATGGACCTGATAGATCTCAAAGGCGCGCATCACATCTTGGACGAATATAAAGGCAAGGTCGTGGTGTTGAATTTCTGGGCGACTTATTGCGTTCCATGCGCAACGGAAATGCCCATGCTCAGCAAGATGCAGAAGCGTTACAAGGATAAGATCGTGGTGCTGGCTGTGTCAGTGGATGACGAGCTGGATCGCGCCAAGCTCCAGCCTTTTCTGGACAAGCATCAGGCGGGCGACCTGACCTTGCTTGTTGGCCCTACCGTTCTCGACCTTTCTGACTGGAAACTGGGTGATGCGCTGCCGACGACCTTATTCATTGACAAGGAAGGCAAACTCGCCGATACAGTAAAAGGCGTGTTGAAACGGCCCGAACTGGAAAAGCGCTTGGCGGAAATGACCGGAACGCCAATCGCAGCGAATACCGCGAGCAAGACGCATAAGACAGCAAAACGAAAGACAGTGGAGAAATGAAGAATGGTCGAAGGCAGTTTATTGGCAGAACTCCCTGTGTCTGCATCTACGAAGGAAACATTTTCGGGATCTTTCGGCTGCGTCGTCGCATACGCTCCGACTCCGCTCAAGATGACATGGGCTTGATAGCATCGCCAGGTGCACCGGGCTTCAATGATTTTCACAATCCCAGATATGGCGAGCTAGTCTCCACGTGGAGAGTTCGTCTTTGAGCGTGGATTTGTTGAGTCCGCGTTACCCAAACAAAAACTCCTTCGTCCTCAATTCACGTACCGTATCCCGCAAAGCGGCAGCCTTTTCGAATTCAAAACGCTTGGCTGCTTCGCGCATATCGCTTTCCAGCTTGCCAATGTAGATATCGAGTTCTTCCTGGCTTCTGAACTCCGGAAGACCGTCAGCTTGGGCTGTGAGGTCCACGTAATCGGATTCGGCGATGCCGGCCAGTGACATCGAGAGCGGACGAATGATGCTCTGCGGAATGATGCCATGCTCTTCGTTGTAAGCGCGCTGGATGGCGCGGCGACGGTCGGTTTCATCAAGGGCGCGCTTCATGGAATCGGTCATGCGGTCGGCATAGAGGATGGCACGGCCATGGAGATGGCGAGCACAGCGCCCGATGGTCTGGATGAGCGAGCCGCTTGAGCGCAGGAAGCCTTCTTTATCGGCGTCGAGAATGGCGACAAGTGAGACTTCAGGAAGGTCAAGGCCTTCACGCAGCAGGTTGATGCCGATCAAGACGTCATACTCGCCTTTACGCAGGTCGCGCAAGATCTTGATGCGTTCGAGGGTTTCTATTTCTGAATGCATGTATCGGCACTTTACGCCGACTTCAGAGTAGTACTCCGCCAGATCTTCCGACATACGCTTAGTGAGCGTGGTCACCAGTACACGCTCGCCTTTACTCGCGCGGTCGCGAATCTCGTGCAGGAGGTCATCAATCTGGCCTTTGACGGGACGTATCTCGACTTCAGGGTCGATGAGTCCAGTCGGTCGGATGATCTGTTCTACTACCACGCCGGCTGACTTGGTGAGCTCATACGGCCCGGGAGTGGCAGAGACATAGACGACCTGGTTGGCGCGCTCTTCAAATTCCTCAAACTTCAGGGGACGATTGTCGAGGGCCGATGGCAGACGGAAGCCATAGTGGATCAGGTTTTCTTTGCGTGAACGGTCGCCGTGCCACATGGCATGAAGTTGCGGCACCGTCTGGTGCGATTCGTCAATGAACATGACAAAGTCCCGCGGGACGTAGTCAAGCAGAGTTGGCGGCGGTTCACCCGGCTTGCGTCCGGAAAAATGGCGCGAATAGTTCTCAATGCCGTGGCAGTAACCAACGGACTTCATCATCTCCAGGTCAAAACGAGTGCGCTGGTGGACGCGCTGTGATTCCACCAGCCGGCCTTCTTTCTCCAGCTCTTTTTCCCACCAGGCAAGCTCTTCCAGGATTGTTTGGATCGCCTGGCTCTTGGTTGCATTCGACATGACGTAGTGGCTCTTTGGGTAGATGGGCAGACGCGTGTACTTCTGCTTTACGGTGCCGAAGAGCGGATCGATCTGGGAGAGGGAATCCACCTCATCGCCAAAAAGCTCAATGCGGTAGGCGTTGTCGTCGTAGGTGGGGAAAACTTCAATGGTATCGCCGCGAACACGGAAGGTGCCGCGCTTGAAGTCGCTGTCATTGCGTTCGTAAAGAATTTCCACCAGCTTGCTCAGGATGTCACGCCGGGAAATCTTCTGTCCCTTTTCCAGGAAGAGCAGCATGCCGTAATAGGCTTCCGGTGATCCCAGACCGTAGATGCAGCTTACAGAGGCGACGATGATGCAATCGCGCCGTTCGAAAAGGGAGCGCGTGGCGGAGAGACGGAGCTTGTCGAGCTCGTCGTTGATGGTGGATTCTTTTTCGATATACACGTCGCCGGCAGGAATGTAGGCTTCCGGCTGGTAGTAGTCGTAATACGAGACGAAATATTCGACGGCGTTCTGGGGAAAGAACTGCTTGAACTCATGGTAGAGCTGGGCCGCCAGCGTTTTGTTATGTGCCAGGACGATGGCTGGGCGATTGAGCGTCTCAATCACTTTGGCCATGGTGTACGTCTTGCCTGAGCCGGTTACGCCGAGCAGCACCTGGTGCTTTTCACCAGCGTAAGTGCCGTGAAGCAGTTCTTCAATGGCGCGGCCCTGGTCGCCCTTGGGCTTGTAGTCGGAAACTATACGAAAGTCCATAAATTATGTCGCTGCGCTCCACACCGCTTTTGAGCGATTTTGCTTAGGAGACCTACGAGCGCCAGTTGCAGCGCCGCTCGGCGCGTGGTCGGCCTCGCGGCTTTTAAAGCATCTCATCGAGGGCCTGCCAGTCGCAATTTTGGGTCAAGCAAATCTATTTATCGTGACACGGATTTGCGGGCGAGGCAAGCGCGTGGGTTTTGGCAGGCATTATCTAATCGCTGATTCTGATTTCCAGTACTTTCGGTTCTTTGCCGGGCGTTTGCAGGCTGACAGACTTTTTGACTTCATCTGCGCAACGCTGGACGTCGAATTTTGGACCGTCACCGAAGATAACGTACGAGACATTACGTTCAGGAAAGTCGACCACCATCTCCAGTCGGCGCATCTGCTGCCATGACGCCCACGGGTGTTTGTTCTGCGGAGAGGGATAGGGAAGTCTGATCGCTCGCATGGGTCAAGTTTACTACGCAAGTCCTGGCGATCATAAGCGTTTGACCTGGCTTATTTGCTGCCTGCGACGGCTGGCTCCGCTTCTTTCTCATTCGAATGCGCTGATGCGGGAGTCTTCGAAAACTCCAAGCCTTCCCCATCCACTCGCGTCCACTTCAAGGCCAGCGTGTCACGGAAGTAGTTCTGGTGGACACGCCAGGGTTTGCGGTGTCCCTGCTTAGGCCAACTCGCCAACGCACGCTGGATGTAGCCGGAAGTGAAGTTTTCCACGAACGGGGCCGCAGGGCTCTCGTCCATGGGCGTGGGAATTACAGAACTGAAACCTTTGCGCTGCATGAAATTCAGCAGCCGGCAGACGTAGTTGCAGATGAGGTCTGCCTTCAGCGTCCATGAGGCGTTGATGTAGCCAAAGACTGAGGCAAAATTCGGCACGCCCGACATCATTACGCCCTTGTAGGCAAGCACCGTGGAAGGATCAACGATCTTTCCATCAACGTGTAGCTCCATGCCGCCAAAGGCCTGCATGGCGAGTCCAGTGGCTGTGACAATGATGTCGGCCTCCAGCTCGCGACCTGATTGCAGACGAATGCCTCGCTCGGTGAAGGTGACAATATGGTCTGTGACTACGCTGGCGCGTCCGCTCTTGATGGCTTCAAACATGTCCGCGTTAGGGATGAGGCACATGCGCTGTTCCCAGGGCCTGTAACGCGGCGTGAAGTGTGTGTCTACATCAAAATCCTTGCCCAGTTGCTTGCGCGCTTTCCGGATAATGCCGTGCTTCACAAAGTTGGGCATCAGCTGTGAGAGCTGGTAGATGTAGGTCATGAACCCGACGTTCTTCCATCGGCTCAGCCGGTAAGCCCACATCGCGGGCATGATGCGGCGCAGGAAATTGGCAATGCGGTCTTTTTCCGGAGCAGAGATTACGTACGTGGGCGAGCGTTGCAGCATGGTGACCTGCGCTGCAGTTTTTGCGAGTGCGGGAACCAGCGTTACTGCGGTTGCGCCGCTGCCGATCACGACAATCTTTTTACCGGTGTAGTCCAGATCCTCCGGCCAGGATTGCGGATGGATCACACGACCCTGAAAGAGGGAAGAGTTGGGAAATTCCGGAAGATAACCCGCCGAGTAGCGATAGTACCCTGCACAGCAAAAAAGAAAATTACAGGTGATAATAGCGGGCACTTTGCGTCCGTCTGCGGTTTGGGCAATGGCCTCAACGGTCCAACGAGCGTCATGGGTTGACCAGTGTGCGCGGATGATCTGGTGGCCAAACCGTATATGCCGGTCAATGCCTTCATCGCGTGCCGTGGCTGTGATGTAGTCGCGGATATCCTCGCCGGGTGAAATGGCCTTCGGGCTGGTCCAGGGCCGGAATGAATACCCCATGGTCAGCATGTCAGAATCCGACCGTATGCCAGGGTAGCGGAATAAATCCCAGGTGCCCCCAATGCGCTGGCGCTGCTCCAGGATCACGTAAGTCCTGTTGGTGCAGAACCTTTGCAGATGGTGCGCGGCGCCAATGCCGGAAAGGCCCGCGCCGATGATCAGAACGTCAAAATGTTCAGGGATGTTCGCCAAAGACAGCTCCAGCGTGCCGTGGTGGCATGAAGATAGCACAAAGCAAGCTGTCTGCGCGTTATTCGCAGAAGAGCTTCAGCGTTTCTTCTTTCTTGTCGATAGTGGTGGTCAGGTCTTGGAATTGATGGATGAACTCATCCAAGTTGTGGGGCTCAACGCCGTTGAGATCAAGGGCCAGAGTATGGGTTCCGAGAGCAATGGTCATGGGGCGACTGCCGTCACCGGGCAGAGATTTGGCGATTTCAACTCCGCTGCGCAGCAAACCCAGAGGTACACGGATGTCGATTTTCCGATTTCTCTGAGTATCGGGCTTTGATTCGACGACAAGGCGAAGGAATTTCGGTTCGCGATGAGTGGATACTGCAGTGCAGGCGGGAGTAATGGCACCCAGTAGTTGATCTGCTTCATCAACGGAGATTGTTCCACCAGCCACCATCTCCAGGATTGTGAGGCTGTCACTGTTCGTATTGTTCATGGATATATTCCTTCTGTTCCTTTGAACTGGATTTCCCCTAATCGATCACCTGCTTGAAAAAACTACTCGCAGAACACGCGCACCTTGGAATGCTTGTCATCCACGTCTACGGTCAGCTCGCTGAGCTGGTCCACCAGTTCTTCCAGGTTTTCCGGCCGGATCTGCGAAAGATCAATCTGCATGCCTTGTTCCTTCAAAGCGTTATTCACCTGTTCGCGCGCCTGGACAGGGATGAGGCTGGCCAGCCTGACGCCTGCTCGCAAGAGTTGCATAGGGATGCGGACGTTCACCTCGGTGGGCGATTTGTCACGGGATTCGTCATGGACCACCACGCGAAGGTACTTGGGACGGGCTTTGGTTGTGGCAGCCATTGTGCTGCTGTCGGGGCGAGAGTCACTGTTGCCGTTTCCGTACAGGGCGTTCATCAGCCGTTCGGCTTCATCGGCCGTGATCTTACCCGCGGCCAGCATCTCCAGAATTTGTCGGCGATTTTCGGTCATAGGTCCTCCTTAAGCTTTGTCCGTTAGACCAGACGCAGCAGGATGTAAGTTTTGGGATCGTTGATTTCCACGTGCATGCCTCTTAACCCAGCAGCCACGTTCCATCCGGCAGAGATTGTCTTGACGGCATTCATGTCGAGGAGAAGGCAGCCGACGAGAAAGAATGGAAACAGCACCAGGACCACGGGCAAGAGCAGCACCCAGACCAGAAACAAAGGCAGCCAGAGGCGGAATGTCCGTTGGCGCGATGTGCGAAAGCCGATGACGGCAAATAAAGGAATCATTTCATTGTCTCCAGTTCGCGGATGGCTTGTGCCGCGTTGATCTCACCGCGCTTGAGCCGGTCCAGGATCTCTGTACGTGAGGGCGAGGGCTCAGTGTCGATAAAGTTAAGGCTGTCAGCAATGCGGGTGAGGCGCGCTTTGATTGTCGGGTAGCTTACGCCGAACACCTGTTCCATTTCCTTGATTGAACCGTGCGAGCGAACAAAGGCCGCGATAAATACCTGATCCTCCCAAGGAAGGCGGGCCAGTTCAGGAAGCTCAAAGCTGCCTTCAATGGCGATGTCCTTGTCGGTCAGGCGGACACGCTCGACGACCACGGCTTCGCCCCTGGTGAGCTGGGTTAGTTCCTGCCAGTCGCGTATTTTTTCGTCGGCATCCATTGATTTAATTGGTTTATAAATTAATTAAATTGATTATGTCAACGATAAAAATTGATTTTATTGATTTTTCGTGTAAGTAGTTGAAACAAGGAGGTTACGGGGATTTGTACTTTCTGGTACGCATTTTCCTGATCGCCCCGAGATGGCGGAGGTGCGGATGAGGATTGAAAGTATTCGGGCGAAAGCAAAAATGTGACAAGAAATGTCTCGGGAGAGTTCCCGTTGCGGCATCGTGACAACTGACATTTCCGTGATTTTTCGACTGCGTCGTCGCATGTGCTCCGACTCCGCTCAAAATGACAGGTGTGTATGGCATGGCCAATGCCGCGAGCTTCCCGAATTCCGCTTTAGAGACGTAGCGAGCTACGTCTCTACATTAAGGTACTTTGAGTCGGAGACATTTCTGCGCACAAATTTCCGCCCTACTTCGTCATGGGGACGATCACGATATCTGTCGGCGCGTTGCCGCCTTCACTCGCGGGAAAGCCGGCCATTGGCGTAAGAGTACCTGTTGCGGAATTTAAGGCAAAGCCTGAGATCGAATTGTCGACTTTGTTAACGACGTAGAGGAAGTTGCCGGTAGGGTCGACGGCAACGCCGAAGGGATGAACTCCGGTGGTGGCGGTTGATATGGACGTGAGGTTGCCGGAGTTGATATTGAAGACGGAAACAGTTCCTGCGGCAACGTTGGTGGAGAACAGGAATTTATCTGCGGGGTCAACCGCCAGGCGAAGAACGTTGTTGTGACATGAAGTGCTGCACGTTGCGGCGGGTGTGGGCAATGCGGATATGGCGGTGAGGGAAGCGGTGGTTGCGTTTACGCTGAAGGGCACTACGCTTTCCGCCATGTGATCGCCTACAAAAACAAGCTTGCCGCCGGGATCGGCAAGGATGCTGATGGCGGAGGCAAAGCCTGACGTTGAATTAGCGTCAAGGAAAGGCGAGCCGGTAATTAGGCTGAGAGTTCCGTTGGCGGCGATCGAGAACGCGGAAACTGTATTCAGGTCAGAAACCTGGGAGTCGGGAAAATTGGTGGCATACAACGCTGTGCCTGCGGGATTGACCGTAAGTCCATAGGGACTGTTGGCGGGGAATGGTGATCCGGTGACCGCGGTGAGACCACCACCGGCGCCGATGTTAAAGACCGCGATGCTATTACCCGCCTGATTGGCGACGAACACGAACCTGCCGGCAGAATCCACCGTCACGGCGGTTGGGCGGGCCCCGGTTGAAGAGGGCGATCCGGCAACCAGGGTCAACATACCGGTTGCGGTGTTAACGGAAAACGCAGACAAGCTGTTTGCCGTTTGATTGCTGACCAACAACAGTTTGTGCGTCGGGTCGTAGGCCATGAACTCAGCGCCTGCGGCGGACGTGAATGGCGAGCCTGCGACGGCGGTCAGCACTCCATTAGTGTTGATCATGAAGGCGGAAACTGTACCTGAACCGGAGTTGGTGACGAAGGCAAAGCTTGTGCTTTGAGCCGCCGGTGCAGGAGTGCTCATGGAATTGCAGCCAGACAGACCAAGGGCGAGAACGGCAACGAATGGGATAGAGCGCGAGATCATACGAGCAATCTCCGGGCGTTTGCTGCGTTCGATTATAGTCCTGACGGTGGAAGGATTCTTGAACAGTCGCGTCTATCAATCGTCGCTTCCATCAATCGGCTTTAAACGCCAGCCGGCTTTGTTCGCGTTCGCCGAGTACGTCACCGAGTTCGCGGGGATGGTCGACCAGGACGTCGGGCGGGGCGTCTTCCAGTGTGTGCGGGGCGAGCCCATAGGTCACTCCGACGGAATAGATACCGGCGTTGCGGGCGGTGATTACGTCTACGTCAGAGTCGCCGATAATGGCGGTTTCTTCCGGACGCGCCCCGGCTTCTTCCAGCAGCGCGGCCACACCCGCCGGGTCAGGCTTCTTGGTATGAAAACTGTTGCCACCATAGACCTGGAAAAAGTATTTGCCCAGTCCGAGCGCGTCAACGATTCCCCGCGATGGCACGACGGGCTTGTTGCTGAGGACAGCCATCTTCATTGGGCTACCATTGCGGCTGGCGATAATCGTGTCGAGGGCTGGGAAGATGCCATCGTAAACATAGGTATTGTCCAGCTTGTGCTCTCGGTAATAGTCCATGAAATAGAGCAGGGCATCCTGGACGTAATTTTCATCGTCGGGGTCGCCAAGCGATCTTCGCACCAACATTGGTGCACCGTTCCCGATATAGCTGGCAATGACCTCATCGGGCAGTTCCGGCTTCTTGAAATGGCGGAGCATGGCGTTGACGGCGTTGGCCAGGTCCAGCCGGGAGTCAACCAGGGTGCCATCCAGGTCAAAAATCAGGAGTTTAAGATCAGGCGCGGGTATGGCGCGATTTTTTCGAATCATCCTTTTAAAGTATATCTCTCATCTCATGACTCGATTTAAAATGGAAGGTACTCCCAAGTACTCCTAAAGACCCATCCCGTCCGGAACCATGTTGAAGGAGAACCATGCCCGTTACCAAGGCTGACACCAAGAAGAGCGCCACCGCAGTGGAGGAATCTCCGGCAAAGCCCGCCGCCAAGACATACGAGGGGCTGACGCGCCAGCAACTCATTGAGATTTACCGGCTCATGTATCTTTCGCGCAAGCTGGATGACCGCGAGATCCTGCTCAAGAGGCAGCAAAAGATCTTCTTCCAGATCTCCGGCGCGGGACATGAAGCGCTGAACGTGGCGTCGGCGCTGGCGTTAAAGTCTGGCTATGACTGGTTCTATCCCTACTATCGAGATCGTGCGCTGTGCCTGGCGTTGGGCGTGAGCCCTTATGAAATGCTGGCGCAGGCGGTTGGTGCTGCTGACGATCCGGCATCCGGCGGGCGGCAGATGCCTTCACACTGGGGACACAAGAAGTACAACATTGTCACGCAGTCATCGCCGACGGGCACCCAGTTCCTGCAATCGGTGGGCTGTGCGGAAGCTGGGCGCTATTTCAGCAAGCATAGGGATGCCGCGAAAAAGCAGAATGGCGACTACCGTCAATTCAAGAACGTGACGTTCGAAGGCGATGAGGTTGTGTATTGCTCCGCGGGCGACGGAACCACCAGCGAAGGCGAATTCTGGGAAGCCATGAATACGGCCTGCAATGAGAAATTGCCGGTGATGTTTGTGATTGAAGATAACGGCTATGCAATTTCCGTTCCGGTTGAAGTGCAGACGGCCGGCGGCAGCATTTCTCAGCTGCTCAAGAATTTCCCGAACCTTTTTGTGGAAGAGTGTGACGGCACCGATCCGGTGGCGGCCTATGCTGCATGCAAACGTGCTACGGATCATTGCCGCAGCGGAAAAGGTCCGGCGCTGGTGCACGGGCATGTGATCCGCCCGTATTCGCATTCCCTTTCAGACGATGAGAAGCTCTACCGTCCGGATTCCGAACGCCAGAAAGATGCGCAGCGTGATCCCATCACACGGATGCAGCTCTTCCTGGTCCGCGAGAATATTCTGGATGAGGCGGGCCTGAACAAGCTGGAAAAATCGGTAGAGAGCGAGATCGCGGAGGCCTCAGAGCAGGCTGAAAAGGCCACGTTCCCGTCCACGGATTCCATCTACAAGCATATCTATTCAGAGGACCTTGATCCGCGCAGCATGAGTTCTGAGCCGAAGTTCGAAGGCAATGACAAAACCATGGCCGATCTCATCAACGTCTGCCTGAAGGACGAGATGAAGCGCGACGAGCGCATTGTGATGTTTGGCGAAGATGTGGCGGATTGCAGCCGCGAGCAATATCTGAGCGACAAACAGGTCAAGGGCAAGGGCGGCGTCTTTAAGCTGACAGCCGGACTGCAGTGCGAATACGGCGGCGACCGCGTATTCAATTCGCCGCTGGCGGAAGCTAACATTGTTGGCCGTGCCATTGGTATGGCGACGCGCGGATTGAAGCCGGTGGTGGAAATCCAGTTTTTTGACTACATATGGCCCGCGATGCAGCAATTACGCAACGAACTGCCGCTGATGCGGTGGCGGTCAGATGGCAACTTCTCATCAGGCGCGGTGGTGCGGGTTGCGATTGGCGGATACCTGACGGGCGGCGCGGTGTATCACTCGCAATGCGGAGAGAGCATCTTTACGCATATTCCTGGACTGCGGGTATGTTTCCCGTCGAACGCGCTGGATGCGAATGGTCTTCTGCGTACGGCGATCCGATGCGATGATCCGGTGCTCTTCCTGGAACACAAGCGTCTTTATCGCGAAACCTATGGGCGCTCTCCGTATCCGGGCGCTGACTACATGATTCCGTTCGGCAAGGCCAAGACCGTGAAGCAGGGAACGGACATGACGGTGATAACCTACGGCGCGGTGGTGCCGCGTGCTTTGCAGGCAGCGCAGCGCATTGAACGCGAGCAGAACTTGAGCGTGGAACTGATTGACCTGCGCACGCTGAGTCCGTATGACTGGGAGGCCATTGCGACGTCTGTGCGCAAGACCAATCGCGTGATTGTGGCGCATGAAGACACACTGAGCTGGGGCTACGGTGCGGAGATCGCCGCACGGATTGCCGACGAGCTGTTTGAGGACCTGGATGCGCCGGTTCGACGCGTGGCGGCGACTGATACCTTTGTGGCATACCAGCCGCTTTTGGAGGATGTGATTCTGCCGCAGGCGAATGATCTCTACAAGGCGATGGAGAAATTGGCGAAGTTCTAGGCGAAGCCGCTCCATGATTGAAACTCACAAACTTGCCATGTTTCTGACTGCATCCCTGGTTCTGGCGGCTACGCCGGGACCGGGTATGCTGTACGTTCTATCACGTACGCTGGCGGGCGGACGTCGTGACGGAATCATGTCTTCCCTGGGCACGTTTCTGGGAGGGATGGTGCACGTGGTCGCGGCCGCCGCAGGATTGTCCGTGTTGCTGGCCACATCGGCGATTGCTTTTTCGATCGTGAAGTTTACCGGAGCCGCGTATCTGCTCTATCTTGGCATCAGGATGATTGTGCGAGCGAAAGAGGATTTGAATGTCGCTCAGGTTAGCGCTCCCATGGTCCGGCAAGCTGGGTCTCCGTTCCTGCAAGGTGTCCTCACGGAAATTCTCAATCCGAAACCGGCATTGTTCTTTCTGGCGTTCATACCACAGTTTGTATCGCGTCACGGAGCGCACGCTTTTGCTGGATTTTTGATGCTTGGATTGCTCTCGGTCGCGCTTAACACGGCTGGAGATTTGGTGGCGGTTATGATGGCTGCTCCATTGCAAAAAGTCTTCGCCCGGTCGGCGAGGGCGCAGGTCAACCAGCGCCGCGCCAGCGGATTGGTAATGATTGCGCTGGGCGCGTACGTGGCGGTTTCGGATTCGCGGTAGTCAACGCACAAACCAACCAGAGCATTAAAAACATAATCTTTACGCAATGAGCGCGCTGCACATGTTAATCTCACCTGCTCACGGAGAGATCAGCCATAATGAATTTTCCAAGCCGTCATTCTTCGAGTAAGCCCTTCTTGCTAATTCTTCTTTTCGTTTTTGTTTCAATGGCACCCGCTCAGAAATCCCAGCCGGCCACGCCGAAGACTCACGCTGGGCCAAAGCGGCCGAAGTTGGTAATGGTGATTGTGGTGGACCAGTTCCGTTATGACTACCTGCTGCGCTTCCGCGATAGCTATACCGGCGGCCTGGCGCGACTGATGAACGAGGGCGCCGTGTTTCACGATGCACACTACCTGCAATACCCGACGGTTACCGCGGTAGGGCACTCCACCATTTTGAGCGGAGCTACGCCGTCAGTCAGCGGGATTATCGGCAACGAGTGGCTGGACCGCGAGTCGAATGAATCCGTGACAAGCGTGTCAGATAAATCGACGACGCTGCTTGGAGGAAATGCCGGGACAGGATCTTCACCTCAACGGCTGCTGGTGAGCACTCTGGGCGATGAGTTGAAAATGGCGGGAAGGAATTCCAAAGTCATCGGCATTTCTATCAAGGACCGCAGCGCGATTCTTCCGTCTGGGCACATGGCAGACGCCGCTTACTGGTTTGATGACAAGGCTGGACACTTTGTCAGCAGCACGTACTACATGAAAGAGCTGCCCGCATGGGTTTCTCAAGTCAACGCGAGCGCGCCAGCAGGAAAGTACGCGACAGCCGAATGGCATGCTCTGAACGCGAAAGCTGATGACAAGCCTTTTTGTTCCATGAAGGCCGATTCCGGCGTGCGCCCGTGTGGATCACTGGAGAACACGCCGTTTGGAAATGAGATTGTTCTGAACTTTGCCGAACAGGCGATTGATCATGAAAAACTTGGAAGCCATGATGCCACTGACCTGCTGACCGTAAGTTTTTCGTCCAATGATTATGTGGGACATGGGTTGGGGCCGGATTCACCGGAAGTGCGTGATATCTCAATTCGCACGGACAGGATGCTGGGCGATCTGCTGACGTTTGTGTTCCAGCGCGTTGGACAGCAGAACACGCTGATTGTTTTTACAGCCGATCACGGTGTTGCGCCGGTGCCGAAGGTGAACCATGATCGCAAAATGCCAGGCGGGTGGCTGAAGGCAGCAGAATATTCCGGCAAGATCAGTGACGCGATTTCCGCGAAGTTCGGACAGGGCAAGTGGTTCAGCTTTGATACTTCCGGGTTCCTTTATTTGAATGACGAAACGGTGGCGGCCAATAAAGCGGATCGCATTGAGGTAAGACGTTTTTCCGCCGACGTTGCCCGCAGCCTGCCGCATATTGCCCGTGTAATGACTCGCGACGATCTACTGCGTGGCAGCGAGAGCGCCGACTCCGCAGGACGCGCCATGCAGCTTGGATTTTATGGTCCGCGATCGGCTGATCTGGAATTGCTGCCCGAACCGTATTACATGTTCAGTTCGCCGCCGGGAACAACCCACGCCACGCCGTACAGCTATGACAACCATGTGCCGATTATCTTCTTCGGCGCGGGCATTCGGCCCGGTGCGCACTTTGAACGCGTAGCTGTGAATGACATTGCGCCGACTCTGGCGGCGATATTGCAGGTGGAAACTCCGAGCGGATCGCTGGGAAGAGTGTTGTCGGAGATCTTCGAGAAGCAATAGAAAAGCTAGTTACCGCTCTGTTCCCACACGCGACAGAACAAACCGATCCAGCGCCATGAGCAACTCTTCGCGATTGGAATAAGGCCCGGGCTGATAGCCTCTGGAACTGATTCCGATCTGCGCCATGTCAGAGAGTTCCCAGTCCTGCTTGTTGGTGATGTCCCAGAATTCAACAGCATCTTTGGCATTGAACCCCGGCTTATTGATTTCGTCGGGATGGAAATGCCATTCGCAGATGATCTCTGTGTGGTCTGCCGCACGGGGCCACATGGTAAACGTGAGCATGTAGTCGGGATGCAGGTTTAGGAAGAAGTTTGGAAGGATGCAGTAGTAATAGACGTGGCGTTGGTCGTCAGGGCTGAGGCCGGGAAGAGTGCAACGCGATGTTGTCCCGTCCATGGTGAGACTTTTCACGCCGTCACGCAGGTCCATGCGACCGCCGAGGTAGGTCGGTTGTGGAGGGTCGTTATCGCCGCTCATGTAATGTGATTGTTTATTGAGAAGCGGATGGACGATCGGGCAGTGCAGGCATTCTGAGTAATTCTGGATGATCAGCTTCCAGTTGGCTTTGAGCTGGTAGACACGACGCTCAACCATTTGCAATTCATTCATCCGCCAGGGAGCGAATTTCTTGTCGAGGCCCGCGAGGTGCTCCGCGAATGGAATGGGCCGCGCGGACAGGTTGATAAAGATGTGTCCGTCCCAAATCTCAGCGGCAACGGCGTTGAGCGGGTAATCAGCTTCGCGGAAGCCTTTCACTTTTTCCATGTGCGGAGCGTTAGCAAGCGTGCCGTCAAGCCTGTAAGTCCATGCGTGGTACTGGCACTGAATGCGTCCGTTGAATTTTCCCTCATCGTGCTGGCAGAGCAGTGTACCGCGATGTCGGCAGACGTTGTGGAAAGCACGGACGTTGCCCTGTTCGTCGCGCGTGATGATGATGCTGGCATTGCCGACGCGGCGGATGAAGTAGTCGCCTGCGTTGGGGATTTGTTCGGTGCGTCCGGCACAGAGCCACATGTCAAAGTGGATGGCTTCCATCTCGCGTTGGAACCAAGCGGGATCGGTGTAGTAGCTCTGCGGGAGCGTTGTGGCCTCAGAGGCAGCGACGGCAGGGCGAGTATTGGAGTAGGAGGTGGACATGGGCACTTGTGAAAGCATTATAGTGCGTGTCCCTGGTGCCCGGTCTGCTTCAATTACAATATCCGCTGATCTAACGAATGGAGCAGCATATGCGGATCGTAATTCTCGTGATGGGTATAGCGTTTATGTTTTCAGGTGCGCAAAGCGGAGCAGATAAGCATCCGACATCACAGGTTCCGGAAGCAGTTGAAACCACGCCCATGGTGCTCGAGAAGAATGAAGGAGAGCCGAGGGTCCGCCGTCCTCGCGAAATCCCTCTCCCGGCCACCGATATATTGCTTAAAATCGATCGCAAAAACGGCGGATCGAAGCATCTGGTATTGTTCACAGAGCTATTGCCAGTAGGAAAGACTGTGCCCAAACATCAGCATCACGGACAGGATGAAATCGTAATGATTCAGACCAGTTCAGTCCATGCATGGCTTGGAAATATAGAAAGCGACGTTCACGCGGGAGGGATTATCTTCATACCCGCGGACACCTGGGTGAGTTTCAAGAATACCGGCAATGAAGGCGTTTCCCTGGTATCGATTTTTTCAGATATTGGATTCGATGAGTACTTACGCTGTACATCCGTGCAGGCCGGAAATCCAGCGGCCAAGATGACGACCGAAGAATGGAAACAATGCCAGCATAACGGCCACGTCGATTTCGAAGGAGCAGCCCAGCCAGCGGTAAGCAAGTAACATTTGAAAAGGCCAGCGAAGCAGTGACGTCAGCGCCGTAAATCTTTCACAATCTCTTTCGCAGCATTTGCGCCCGAGCCCCCGGTTAGGCCCGCGCCTGGATGCGTTCCGGAGCCGCATAAATAGAGATCCTTGATCGGTGTGCGATAACGCGCCCAGTCGAGAAGAGGACGCATGGTGAAGAACTGGTCAAGCGCAAGTTCGCCGTGGAAGATGTGTCCGCCGGTGAGGCCGTATGTGTCTTCGAGATCTTTAGGAGTGATGATCTGGCCGTCTTCGATCAGATCGGCGATGCCAGGAGCGTATTCGCTCAGCTTTTTAACGACGGTGTCGCCGAGATTGCCGCGCTGAGCGTCCCAGTCTGTGTCCTTGAGTTTGAATGGCGCATATTGCATGTAAACGGACATTACGTGTTTACCGGCGGGAGCTAGCGACGGATCGGTCAACGAAGGAATTGCAACCTCAAGATAAGGATGGGGCGAGAAGTTGCCGTACTTGGATTCATCGAAGGCGCGCTCCAGATAATCGATTTCCGGGCCAATGTGCAAGCGGCCTCGCAGCGCTTCGGCATCACCGTTGAGTGCGGTAAATTTGGGCAGCGTTGAAAGCGCAAAGTTGATCTTGGCCACTGTCCCCGGCATGCGGTAGTGCTGCAACTTCATTACAAAATCCGGCGAGAGATGAGTTGGATCAACCAGTTTGAGGAGTGTACGCCGCGGATCTGCGTTGGAGATTACGGCCTTAGCGCTGATCTCGTCGCCGTTCGCGAGGATTACTCCGGCTGCGGAGCCATCCTTAACGCGAATCTCCTTCACGTCAGCATCGGTTCGTATCTCAGCTCCGGCATCGCGCGCGGCGACCTCCATTGCGTGGGTGACCGCGCCAATACCGCCGATGGCAAAATTCGCCGAGCCAGCGGGATGTGCGTCTCCGGCGGCGCGAATCAGCAGGACCAGACTGGTACCGGCCGACCAGGGGCCCATCGCGGTGCCGAATATTCCGCGAGCGGCGACCGTGGCGCGAAGCAGTTCGGTTTCAAAGAACTCGGCGGCGAGATCGGCAACGGCCATCGGTCCCCAGCGGAGCAGCCGGTACATATCCTTCTTGCCAAGTTTGCGCAGGCTGCGTCCAGTTTGCAGCATAGCCCACAGGTCGGAGCGGCTGGGATCGTCAATGTTTGGCGGCGGCAGTTTAAGCGCGTCTCCGATGACGCGGCCGATCTTTTCGAGCGACTCCTGTAGAACCGAATACTGTGCTGCATCTTTTACCGAAAATTTGCTGATCTCCTGCGCGGCTCGCTTAACGTCGCTGTAGAGCCGCAAGGCGCGACCGTCGTGGGAAAGAGCAGTGGTCCCGATGTCTGATGTGATTAGCTTCAGGCCATGCTTCGCCAACTGCATGTTACTGACAACTTCGGGAAGGATCGGTCCCGCGGTGTGCGCCAGGGTGGAACAACGAAAGCCGGGATGAAATTCCTCAGTGATGGCAGCGCCGCCGGTCTGGGCACGACGTTCCAGCACCAGAGGCTTGAATCCGGCTTTGGCCAGATAGAAAGCGGTGACAAGGCCGTTGTGTCCGCCGCCGACGATGATGACGTCGCGAGTCTGGGCCATTGGGTTAGCTAGCTCCCCCGGCATCTTTCAGGATTTCCAGTGCGGCAAGACGGCCGGGCGCGCCCATGATGCCCCCGCCGGGATGAGTGGCGGATCCGCACATATACAGGTTTTTGATAGGCGTGCGGAAGGCAGCGTAGCCGGGGACTGGGCGCAAGAAGAAGAGTTGCTCCAGCGAAAGTTCACCCTGGAAGATGTTGCCTTCACTGAGGCCGAAGTCGCGTTCGAGATCGAGAGGTGTTAGCACCTGTTTGTTGATGATCAGGTTCTTGATGTTGGGAGCGTACTCGGCAATGGTGTCAATTACGTTGTTTCCGAAGGCTTCGCGCTGATCGTCCCAGTTCAGGCCCGGTTTCAACTTATATGGCGCGTACTGCACAAAGCATGACATGACATGCTTGCCGGGAGGAGCGACTGAGGGATCTGTGAGCGACGGAATGACCATGTCTATGTAAGGACGTTTGGAGAAATTGCCGTACTTGGCGTCATCGTAAGCGCGCTCCATGTACTCGACGGACGGAGATATAGAAATGGCGCCGCGAAGATGGGCGCCGGGGACGGGAAGGCATTTGAACTCGGGCAGGCCATCGAGCGCAATGTTGACTTTGCCGGAAGATCCGCGGAACTTGTAGCGCTTCACTTCGTCAAGGAACTCACCGGGAAGCTGGTTCTCTTCGAGGAACTTGATAAAGGTGAGGCGCGGGTCGACGCTGGAGGATATGACGTCGCCGAGAATTTCGTCACCGTTCTGCAAAACAACGCCGCGAGCGCGATTTCCTTTCACTAAAATCCTGGCGATGGGAGATTCCGTGCGTATCTCGACGCCGGCTTCGCGGGCGGCATCGGCGATGGCGTTGGAGATGGCACCGGTACCTCCGCGCGCAAATCCCCAGGAGCGAAACGCACCGTCGATTTCGCCCATGTAGTGGTGGAGCAGGACGTAGGCCGTGCCCGGCGAGCGCACGCCGAGAAATGTTCCGATGATCCCTGAGGCTGACATGGTGGCTTTGAGAACGTCGGTCTCAAACCACTGGTCCAGGAAATCAATGGCGCTCATGGTCATAAGCTGGACCTGATTGTATTTGTCGTCGCTGGTCAGGTCCTGGAAGCGGCGCCCGATGAAGAGCATCTTCATCAGCTCTTTCGGATTCAGCGTGGCCGGATCAGGGGGAACCATGCTGAGAATCGGCTTTACGAAGCGGCACATGGCCTGCATGGCTTTGCCGAACTCGTCATAGGCTTCGGCGTCAACTTTGGAATGGCGGGCGATTTCGCGGTGTGTCTTGCCATGGTCGTTCACGCGCCATAGATAGTCGCCGTTGGGCATGGGAGTAAAGGTGCCGTCGAGCGGGAGAATTTCCAGGCCGTGGCGGGGAAGATCGAGGTCGCGGATAATTTCCGGACGCAGCAGAGAGACAACGTAAGAGCAGACAGAAAATTTGAAGCCAGGGAAAATTTCTTCCGTCACGGCAGCGCCCCCGAGAACGTGACGACGTTCTAGTACGAGGACTTTTTTGCCGGCGCGGGCTAGGTACGCAGCGTTGGTGAGACCGTTGTGGCCTCCGCCAATGACGATGACGTCGTATTTGTTTTTCGAAGCGTTGGGGACAGATGGCATAGGTTAGATCACACGTATGTTAGGGAAGCGACCTGCCATTCTAGCGGAGGGGAGTTGCTTTTGTCGCGGTGCTCGATGACTCATCGGAAGAAGGACAATCAGCGCAGAGCGATCTGAACCTCTCCACTTGGAAGCAAACGAAGTAGCTGCAGGGATAGTGGTGCGGTTCTTTTAGAGGTTCCGTAGCCAGGGCTTGTTACCAGTGGTTGTTTTTAACGCGTTTGATCTGTGCGTGGTTTAGAGCTTCATCAATTTTAGATTTTTCGTGATCATAGACTCTGTTCGATCGTGTAGTCACATTTTTATCTGCCGAGGCACTCTTCTTAGGCGCGATCAGCCGATATGCCTGAGATAGGTGCATTCCAAGTTCGTCGTCGCTCACTTGCGATAATTCAACGCCAACCCACCCCTTCACTCCGACGTATGGTGGGCGAAAATACTTACGTATATCGGATCGAATGAGTGCTTCCTGAGCGCCGGGTTCAGCGGGAATCCAGACGGCTACATGTCCGTCATTGTGATGGTTGTTGGCGAACATGCAATAGACTTTCTTCGCCGCAAAGAAGGTGGGCTCACCGTGAGAAAGCTTCTCCGAAGTTCCCGGAAGTGCCACGCAGATCCGCCTCACCCGTCGCAGATATTCGCCGCCATGATCAAGGGCTGGAGCTTTACCCAGAACCTTGCTTTTTGCTTTCGTGGAGGTGATTCTCTTCTTCGCCTTCTTCTTCATCTGTATCAGTATGCGCTTGCAGCGCTTGTCCCCAGAAACTTCCGAATATTGTCATTCAGAAATTTAGAGTCGGCGGGGTTGGGAGCGGCGCCGGCGGTGTGTCCCCAGAGTGATGGGATCGGCATGAGGGTGACGCCGGGGATAAAGGCTGATTCATATTTCGCGTCGCCGACGGGAAAGTAGAGATCGGTTTCGCTTGGCATGTAGAGGATCGGCGTTTTGATCGAGCGCAGGGCTTTTTCGACGTCGCCACTGAAGCCGGGGGTAGTGCCAACATCGTGTTTCTCCCACGTCCGCATCTGGAGGATGAGGTCGTTGGCGTCGGCGCCGGGGATGAAGTCGGTGTGGAAATTGTTTACGACTTCTTCAAACGTTTTACCCATGGAGGGATCCTGTCGCCAGAGTTCCTTTCGCCACCATTCCTGGGAAAACAGCCATGCCGTCCAGACAATGCCGAAGGTTTGAAGGCCGTTTTTCGGTTGCGTTTTGTAGTCGCCGCTGGCGAAAGCGGGATCGGCGGTGATGGCGGCGATCTGGCTTTCCAGTCGCACAATGCCGTGGGGATAACATTTGGCGGTGCCTGAGGTGGCAACTATCTTGTCAGCGAATGTGGGGTAAGTGACAGCCCACTGGAAGGCCTGTTCGGCGCCCATAGAGAACCCGACAATGGCGCGAAGGTGCGTGATCTTCAAGTCTTCGGCAAGGAGACGATGGACAGCTTCGACGTTGTCACGAATGGTGGTGAGAGGGAAGCGCGGACCATGAAAAGGTTCAGGCGTGTTGCTGGGCGAAGAGGAATGTCCGTTGCCGAAGAGTTCAGTGGCGACCAGAAAGAGTTTAGATGGATCCAGCGCGAGATCCGGTCCGATGAGCCATTCATAACCGTGAAAATCAGCCATGTAGTGCGAAGGCAGAAGAACGACGTTGTCTTTGGCGGCATTCAAATGGCCGTATGTGCCATAGACGACAATGGCTTTCGGAAGCGTGATTCCGCTTTCTGTCTTGAAGTTGGTGATGACGAACTCGTGGCGTTCTCCCTGGGCTTTTGGTTTCTCGGGGCCCGTTGGGGCTTTGTCGTCTTTGTTCTGAGCGAACATGGTGGCGACGAGAACGAGCGGCAAAAGGAGCAGAGAAAGCGTGCGCATCTTCATAGATTATTGGTCCTCTTTTATTGGTCCCACGGGAAAAGCGACAATTCAGGAGCGGACAAATCGTATCATTTCAATCGCAATTGCCGGGCCTATTCGCACTGAATATAATCGAGCTTCGCTAACGTCCACGTCCCCGAGGTATTCGCTTGCCAGTTGGAACCGCATTTCACGAACGCACGTTGGCTTTGTGCCACAGCCTTAATTATCGCGAGTGGTCAGGCTATTACACGGTAAGCGTGTATGAAGTCCATCATGAGCACGAATACAACGCCATACGCAATGCCGCCGCGCTCATAGATATTTCTCCCTTGTACAAGTACCTGATCACCGGGAAGGATGCTACCAAACTGGTAAACCGCGTGATTACCCGCGATATCAACAAAGTGAAAGTTGGGCAGGTGATTTATTGCTGCTGGTGTGACGAGCAGGGCAAGGTCATTGATGATGGGACGATTACGCGTCTGGAAGAAAACAAGTATAGGTGGACGGCGGCTGATCCGAGTTTGCGCTGGTTCAAACAGAACGGCCTGAATATGGACGTGCAGATCGAAGACATTTCCGAGCAGACGGCGGCGTTGGCGCTGCAGGGGCCGACATCGGGTGCGCTGCTCAAGAGTATTGCCGAGGCAGACGTTGCCAACCTGAAATATTTCAGGATGACCAGCGGCAAGATTGCCGGTGTGCCGGTTGATATTTCGCGTACGGGCTACACGGGCGACCTGGGCTATGAAATCTGGATTCCATCGGACAAAGCACTCACTGTATGGGACGCGATCATGGATGCGGGCGGCCGATTTGATATTCATGCCGCTGGGATGCTGGCGCTTGATGTTGCGCGGGTGGAAGCTGGGTTATTGCTGATTGAAGTGGATTACATCAGCAGCAAGAAGGCGTTGGCGCCGTTTCAGACTTATTCACCGTATGAGCTTGGCTTCGGCAAGATGGTGCATCTAGGCAAAGAAAATTTCGTGGGGAAGGCGGCGCTGGTTGAGCAGCAGAAGAAGGGCGTAGCCCGACAACTGGTGGGTCTGGAGATGGACTGGGTGGAGATTGAAGAGCGCTATGAGAAGTTTGGACTCACGCCAGCAGCTCCGTCGCAGGCATCGCGCGTCCACGTTCCGGTTTATCAGGGCGGAAAGCAAGTGGGCAAGGCGACAACGACGACGTGGTCGCCAATTTTGAAGAAGATGATTGCCCTGGCAAGCATTGAGACGGCTTATGCACAACCCGGGACGAAGTTGCAGATGGAGATTACGATTGAAGCCGTCCGGCAGAAAGTGACGGCGAATATAGTGAAGATTCCTTTCTTCAATCCGGAGCGGAAGACGAAGACGCCGGTTTAGATACCTCAGGGGCTGAAGCCCAACTTGCAAATGATCTTTACCGCAGGCATGAATGCCTGCTTCACCCCGTTATGCAAATGCCTGCTCCACCCCGTTATATTGGGAAATTCACAATTCAAATTGCAATCACCAAATCCTGCATTCACCATTTCTTGAAAATAAAGAACGCGGCGACAACGATGAAGAAAAAGCCGACGGCGTGGTTCCATTTGATGTCGTCACCGAGATAAAAAATGGAAAACACGGAGAAGACGACAAGGGTGATGACTTCCTGAATGGTTTTGAGCTGGGCTGGATTGAAGCTGTGGCTGCCGATGCGATTGGCCGGCACCTGAAAGCAGTATTCAAAAAAAGCAATGCCCCAGCTCACGAGAGTGACTTTCCAGAGCGGCACGTTCTGGTATTTGAGGTGGCCGTACCAGGCGAAGGTCATAAACACATTCGAAATAGTCAGAAGAACGATGGTGGTCATGTTGGGGAAGTCCTATTAGTTTGTTGAGTCCTTTTGTCTTGTGAGTCTTTGTTTTTAGAACTCTGGACCAAATCCTGTTCAGGTTTTAATTCCATCTGGTTTTCATTTCGCCAATTTCAATTTCAGCCTGAGTACAGTTGCTGTGCATTCCGGATTCCTGCATATCGGTTCGCGATTAAATTCGATTTGAGTAATTTTCGATCTCTACATTGAGTGCGATGAGCGCTTCGATTTGCCAAATAACTTTCTATCCCATGCCGAGGTCGGCCGCGGACTCAAGTGGTGTTCCACAGGTACGACAGATGACGGCAGAGCAATCGCCACAGGTGAGCGGATCTTTTACTTCCTCCGCACAGGTTGGGCAATAAAGAGAATCAGCAGCAGGTTGTGGGCGATTCGCGGGATCGGTCATAAGGATATTGAATCGAACATATTGCGTTTGCGTGGGTTGACTCTAAAACTGACAAATGTAGCATATATGGATGGAAACCAAAGCCGACGCCCTAAACTCTGCCGCCGACCAGAAGCTCCAGCAGGAATTTAACCAGTGGGCCGCCGCCGGTCGGGGCGATGAGATGGAAGACCACCACTCTGACATCACTGACCAGACGCTCGCGTTGATGGACATCCAGCCGTCCGATCGAATCCTTGACCTGGGTTGCGGCACGGGATGGGCCTCACGACGCATGGCCCGTGGAGCCAAGACAGGAGAAGTGGTCGGCCTCGATGTGGCTGATGGGATGCTGCATCGCGCCGAGGAGATATCCTCTGCTTTCAAGAACATTCGGTACGTATGGGGGTCGGCTGAGAAAATCCCTTCGCCTAACGGCTGCTTCAGCAAGGTGCTTTCGGTGGAATCGTTTTACTACTATGCCGACCAGGGAAAGGCGCTCAACGAGCTGTATCGCGTGATGGCGCCCGGCGCGCGCGTTTTTATCCTGATCAACCTTTACAAAGACAATCACTATTCGCTGCGTTGGGTGAGTGAGCTGAAAGTACCGGTACAGGCACTTTCTGAAGCGGAGTATCTCGCGCTCCTGACGAAGCATGGATTCAGGAATGTGGAAGCGCGACGGATTCCGGATCGCAGCCCGTCGCCGGATGAATATTCCGGCAAGTGGTTCAAAGATGCCGCTGAGCTGAAGGATTTCAAGCGGATTGGCGCGCTCCTGCTGATCGCGACCAAGTGAGCCGGGAAATTAACGTAAATCTTTAATTTTTCCAAGCCGCGCCCCGCGTAGGATCATGCGAACGAAGCTCGCAGATCGGTCAAGCTGCGATCATTCGTTTACGGTCAAAGAGTGCAGGGCGCACCAGGATCTGGGCGTTTCTCAAACGGGAAGAAGCGGTCAATGAATCCCATGCTTCGCTGACGATGGCAACGAAGAGCACTTGATCGATAATAATGAGATCAGGCGCTGGATGGCCGCCGTCAGCAATTTCCTTGAGCAGCGACAACGCTGATTCCACGTTGTGGACGGTCTCCACTTTCAAATGCCGGCCCAGCTTTGCGAGCAATAAGTCGTTATGGGCATGATTTGCTGCGTCTTGCAGGATCAAGGTATGCAACAGTGGGGGTTCATGACGCCTGTTGCCGAGATGCAAGCCATTCACGTTACCAGCGGGCAAACCAGCGGGGAGCGAATCACCACGAAACGGTCTGCTGGCCATCCAGACATCAAGCTCCTCGCGAATTGCCATAACCGCAGTTCGGGACCCGCCATGTGGACGGCGAACCGGCATACCCAGCTCTGCTTCCCAGCGCTGGACGGTGCGCACTCCGCGACCGAAATATTGCGCTATCTCTTTCCAGCTACTCAGATATTTGTTGATGGACGATGAGGGTAACGAGCTGATGGTAGAGAGCAAGATTGATCCTTTGCCAATCAGGGTGCAACGGCTGTTCCCGTTTTGCGAGCTCCTGACTTGAAATGCTTTTATTCAAGGATAGGTAGGCGCCAAGTTGGTGTCTGTCAGGTACCAGACATTTTGAGGCAATATTCCAGCTCTGGCTGCGGAACTGGAGTGCGCAGCAAGCTATTGCAAGTACCTTTTTCGATCGGGTTGAAGTATGATTAAACGCAGTGTTCGTGCTTGTCTCTGGCAAGTTTGCGCCCGTAGCTCAGCTGGATAGAGCGGTTGCCTCCGAAGCAACAGGCCGGGAGTTCGAATCTCTCCGGGCGCACCATCTTCTCCTACTCCGCCCTGGTTCGCAGGGCATCATTCGTGAGTAGCCGACCGGCCAGGATGCAACCGGTCGTCCGCTACAGGCCTCAAAAATGTGAGGTTGGGTTTAATAGATTTTCTGCATCCCATCTACTATGAAGGGTCGTAAGTCGAGTCCTCATCTGGTAAACTCGCGTACTGATATGGGCTCACGGGCGCAGACGTATGAAACTGGAGATATTGCTCCAGAAACAGGAATCTATCTGGTGGTGCATTCTGCCCACCGGTTGTCGCATGAGGCAGTTGTAATCAAAGGCCAGAGATTTCCGAGATGCCAGAAGTGTGGAGATGCGGTTCTTTTCGAATTACTGCACGCCGCACCGGATTTATACAGTCACACTACCAAGATCGTCTACGAACTCCCGGCTGCTGAGGATGATGGCGAGTCAGCGACAGGTTAGACCGATTCCAACAACTCTGTGACCAACTGATACCGGACCAGATCTCCACAGTGTTTACAGACGGGAAACACGTCGCCCAAGCCGAGCCACGCCTCGTGCGGCTCACGATGCGTGTTATGAATCACCTTGTAGATTCCCGCCTTCTGAACTACCGCGCCAGGCTTGTACAATTTGTTGCCAGAACCTGTAGCCATGTGGCCTGCCCAATTGCAAAGGAAACGAATTTTCTAAGACTCCAGACATGGTGATTTGGTTGTCTTCGTTGAAACCTTCCACGAAGTCAGGGTCTTCTGAAATATGCGGCGCTGACTGGAGCAATTTATACCGAACAGTTTCTCCGCACCGCCGGCAAAAAGGGAGGATTGTGTCGCGCAGGAGCAGAACACTTCTGCGCGGTTCATCGAAATGGCAGATTTCATACACGCCTGATTCGAGCACAGGTTCGCCCGGCGTCAGAGTGCAATCTGACTGGTCATAAATTTCCAATTTACTTTCCATCTATAACTCCGAAGTTCTTGGGATGCTTTTTCTGGCTATGTGAGTTGCCGAGCCGGAGCATGCTCTTGCTCCCACCAAACCCCCTCGAAATCGGCGGGTAAGTGTCAGACGAGAGTACCTGCAGAGACGTCTTCGGGCTGATTAGCAACTGGTGCGACCGAGGATTTCCAGGAAGGATGCCAGGAATCGAGCGGGGTTGAATTGTTTGCTCCACTTCACCTTTGCATACCCGAACTTTGCATACCCGGTCGGGTTGGCAACTTGTCGCCTTCGCAGCCGATTCTTGCGACCAAATTGCCCAAGCAGCATCTAAGCTGCCTGCCGTGCTCCAACGCGGAACTTTTAACTAAAGTTTTGTAGACTGACATGTATGGCCAAGCCGATCTTACTCAGTGTGGATGATGATCTGGATGTTCTACGAGCAGTGGAACGCGACCTGCGTTCGCACTACGGCGCCAACTATCGGGTGCTGGCGAGCGATTCTCCGCAAGCGGCCCTCAATTTGCTGAAGCAGCTCAAATTACGCAATGAGAGTGTGGCGTTGCTGCTGGCCGACCAGCGCATGCCGAAGATGGACGGAGTGAATTTTCTACAGGAAGCGCGGGAGTTTTTCCCGGATGCCAAGCGGGCGCTGCTGACTGCGTATGCAGACACCAATGCGGCGATCAGCGCCATCAATGAAGCGAATATCAATTATTTCTTCATGAAGCCGTGGGACCCGCCGGAAGAGCACCTTTATCCGCAATTGGATGATTTGCTGGATGACTGGCAGGCTTCTTACCATCCAGGATTTGAAGGTATACGCGTGCTGGGGACAAGGTGGTCGCCACGGTCGTATGAATTGCGCGACTTTCTTGCGCGCAACCACGTGCCGTATCAGTGGATTGACGTTGAGTTATCGGCGGGTGACAAAGAAACGAAGCAGTTGCTGGAAGCGCTGGGCACTGAAGCCGCGAGTCTGCCTGTGGTGCTGTTTCCTGATGGAACGAAGCTGCTGGAGAGCGTGCCGGCTGAGGTGGCAAAGAAAGTCGGGTTGCGCACTCGAGCACAGACTGATTTCTACGACCTGGCGATTGTAGGCGGAGGTCCTGCCGGGCTGGCGGCCGCTGTTTACGGGGCATCAGAGGGGCTGCATACGGTGATCATCGAAAAAGAAGCGCCGGGCGGCCAGGCGGGAATGAGTTCACGGATTGAGAACTATCTTGGATTTCCGGCGGGATTGAGCGGTGGCGATCTGGCGCGTCGCGCGGTAGTGCAGGCGCAACGCTTTGGAGTGGAAATTCTGTCTCCACAGGAAGCCGTTGGAATACGTACAGAAGGCTCGTACCGAATTCTCAAGCTGGCAGACGGCAATGAACTTTCATGCCACGCGCTGATGATTGCGTCAGGGGTGCAGTGGCGAAGGCTGGATGCTCCGGGAATTGACCGGCTACAGGGGGCCGGTATCTATTACGGTGGAGGCGCCACAGAAGCACTGGCATGCAAGGGAGAGAAGGTCTACATCATTGGTGGAGCGAATTCGGCGGGGCAGGCGGCAATGAACTTCGCCAAGTTCGCGGAAAGCGTGGTGATTCTGGTCCGTGGTGATTCGCTTTCCAGTACCATGTCACAGTATCTAATTGACCAGATTGAACGCACACCGAATATCAGCTTGTGGAAGCATGCCTCGGTGGTGGAGGCACACGGCGATTCACATCTGGAAGAAATTTCCGTTCTCTGCTCAGACACGAACAAGATTGAACGAGTGCCGGCCAGCGCAATGTTCATTTTTATTGGCGCACTGCCAAGTACGGAGTGGCTGAAGGAACTTGTGCAGCGTGATGAACGAGGATTTGTTCTCACCGGTCCTGATCTTTTGTGGGATGGCGAGCGGCCGAAGGGCTGGACGCTGGAACGCGATCCGTTTCTTCTGGAGACCAACGTTCCGGGCCTGTTTGCGGTTGGCGATGTTCGGCATGGATCGGTTAAGCGTGTGGCTTCCGGAGTGGGCGAAGGATCAGTGGCGGTGCAATTCATCCATCAATATTTGAGCAAGGTATAGGCATGGCGGAAAAATCCGAATTGCTGGGCGTTGCGGCTTTTGCAGACCTGCCGGACGACCAGATCACATGGTTTTTGGATCACGCGAAGGAAATAAGCCTCAAACCGGAAGAGACCTTTCTGCAACAGGGAGATCCTGCGGACGCGATGTTTGTGGTGCTGGAAGGGCAGTTTCAGTCGCGAGGAGAGTTAGGCGGCGAAGTGTTTTCCTTTGTCTCCAAACCCGGAGATATCACGGGCGTGCTGCCTTTCTCACGGATGAAAATATTCCCGCTCACGGGCCGCGCCATTACCAGCGGACGAGTTTTGCGATTTCCGGCAGCGCAGTTTCCTGACCTGGTGCAGAAGATGCCGGAACTGGCGACTAAGCTAGTGGGTCTGATGTCTGATCGCATTCGCGAAACGACGCGGAGAGAGCAGCAACGAGACCGGCTGGCGGCGCTGGGAAAACTATCGGCGGGTCTGGCGCATGAATTGAACAATCCCGCGTCTGCGGCAAAGAGGGCTACCAGCCAGCTTCGCAAGACTGTAAAGCAGATCAAGGAAGCAAGCCATCAACTGGGCGCGCAGGAGCTCACAGCGTCACAAAAAGCGGAAATCGACAAGCTGGAAACTTCGCTCATTCAAAATGACGGACCACCGCCGGACACACTGACCATCAGCATGCTGGAAGACCAGTTGGATACGCTGCTGCGCAGCCATGGCCAGAATGACTTGTGGCAACTGGCGGGCGACCTGGCGCGAAGAGGCGCGCGCCCGGAAGTGCTGGAATCACTTTTTGCGCTGGTGGATGCCACAACTGCGCGCGCAGCCCTGGTGCGCATTGCGGCAGCACTGGATATCGCCAGTCTGCTGGATGAAATTGAGAGCAGCACATCGAGGATTTCTGATCTGGTAGGAGCAATCAAAGAGTACACCTACATGGACCAGTCTCCGGTGCAGAATGTGGATATTGCCAAGAGCCTGGAAACGACACTGACTATCCTGAATCACAAACTGAAACATGGCGTGACAGTAGAGCGTGAATACCATCCGGTACCGTTTCTGGTGAATTCATTTGGCAGTGAGTTAAATCAGGTGTGGACGAATCTGATCGACAATGCCATTGATGCCATGGGTGGCAAGGGCAAATTACTGCTACGGACTTTCCGTGATGCAAATTGCGTAGCGGTGGAGATCACGGATGACGGTCCGGGAATTCCCGCGGACGTTCTGCCGCATATCTTTGAACCGTTCTTCACCACGAAGGGCGTTGGTCAAGGAACAGGACTGGGCCTGGATACAGTGCAGCGCATCGTTAAGAAGCACCACGGCAACATCAACGTGGATTCCAAGCCCGGGCGGACCGTGTTTCAGGTTTTGCTGCCTCTGGCGGACCAGAAATAAAAAGGCCTGCATTTTCCGCAGGCCTTTTGCTCACGTCCTTTTTGAGGACAAGATTACCGCAACGAAGGGAATACACCCTGATCGCAAATAGTGTATGTGAGGCCGTTAGGCGCCGCACTACGAAGATCAGGAAGGGCGAAAGTGGATACTCCGTCGCCGCCGTAGAGCGTGCCCAGCAATTGAAACAAAGTGGGGTTCTGCGATATTGAGAGTATTTGCCCGTTGGCAGGTATCCCAACCGCCGCGGTGCCAGCAGTAAGCTTTATTTCGCCGATATTGCAGGTGAGCCCAAATGCAGCCTGTCCATTCGTGGTGTTAGTTCCAAAGCGTGTGTCAGGCGGTCCTACAGGTCCAGCGGGACCAGCAGGGCCACTAGCACCCGTTGGGCCGGTTGGACCAGCAACCCCAGCAGGGCCGGCAGCGCCTTGAGCTCCGGCAGCGCCGGTGAGACCGATGGGACCAGCAGGGCCGGTAGCGCCTTGAGCTCCGACGGGACCGGTGAGACCGATGGGACCAGCAGGGCCGGCAGCGCCTTGAGCTCCGGCAGCGCCGGTGAGACCGATGGGACCAGCAGGGCCGGTAGCGCCTTGAGCTCCGGCAGGACCGGTGGCTCCTGTTTTACCCTGCGGTCCAGCAGGGCCAGCTGCGCCCGGAACACCTTGTGGTCCCGGAGGCCCTTGTGAGCCAGCAGTTCCATTTCCATTGCCGCTGCCAAGTGTTACTTCAAAAGTCACGACTCTGCGATCGTCATTGTCGGCTGCCGAACGCATAAGCCGCAAAAGATACGAGCCTGCGCTCAACGCGCTGGGAGTGACGGTAACATGCGTGTCACTGGATGACTTCACGGTTTGCGCGAAACCGGCCAGCGTCACGTTGACGCCTCCGGAGCCGAAGCCGTGGCCTATAACATCCATTTGAACGGGATTCGGATTGCCGGACTCAAAGGTAAACGTCACCTTTTCAATCACGGGCGATTTTGTCTTACCGTCTTCCGCTCGCAGGTTTCCGGGGACGAAGATGGCGAGCAAAAGTAGAAGTCCCACAAACGTCGCGGGCGATTTGCCCCGCGTACTACCGGCTGGCTGGTTCATATGGGTCCTTACTTCTGGAGTTTGGATATGACGCTACGAGGCGGATATTAGCATGAAGAACCCAGCGATTAACCTTACCGGCAAAACGCCGAAGTACACTAGCTTTCGATAGTTACCGGGCCACGGAACTGGAAACACAAGGCTTACGTATTAATTGGGTGAGGGAATGCCATGTTCAGCTTCTTACTATGGTGTCTGCTGCTGGTTGTCTGTTGGCCACTGGCCCTTATGGCTTTAGTGTTGTATCCGTTTGTGTGGCTGCTTCTGTTGCCGTTCAGGATACTTGGCATTGCGGTGGGCGGAGTGCTTGATTTGCTGAAAGCAATCCTCTTCTTGCCGGCACGCGTGCTGCGCGGCCCCAGAGGTTAGCTCAGCCGATGCCTGGGAACATGCCTCGATTTTTTCGAGGCCATCCGTTCTAGAAGGAAGTTTCCGATGAAGAAATGATCTTGAATGGCAGGGAACTAAAGGCCATGTCAATGGAGTCACAGCTATAGGTGATGAGGAATGAACTATTTCTTGAAGTGCTCGTTTGTATCGCAGCTGCCGGTCCCGGAGTTGTCGCCGTTCCCGGAGCTGGTTGCAGCATGAGTGACCCGTTAATATAACCCCTTGCAAAGTTGCCGATCACAAACTGGGCACTGCCACCCTGCACCAGAACAATTCCATTCCACTGAAGCTGGGCTGGGGTCGTGCTGGAGCCGCGAATCTCGAAATCATTAGGGACGACCAGCACACCGTAACCACTGAGTGATCCCGTTAACTGCATGCCCGGATCGAGCGAAGTCGTAGTCGTATTTTTGATCACAACGATCGCAGGATTATCTTTGCTGCCATAGTTCGCGGCCAGATTCGCGACCGTTGTTTCAATGTAGTTTGCCTGGCCTTTGCTCTGAGCAACAAGATTGCTCACCAGCTTTACGTCATTGGGCAAAGTGTTGGCGAGGTTGGTCTGGTAGATCGCAGGATCCAACGAGTTTCCTGGCGCTCCGATAAAAGGTGAAGATGGATTCTGGGTAAATCCCATGGTCAGGCCCGTGGGACCCATTGATGCCGAAATCGCCTGCAGTTCCGGGCGGGTGAGGTCAAGATTGGCATAGCAACTGGAGATGCTTGGATCGCATAAAGTGGCAATGCCGCCAGTCAGCGTGATAGTTGGTGTTGGGGAACTGGAACCACCTCCGTGATCATGATCATCACCACTGCCGCCACTGCTGCCGGGAGTGGCATAGCGTGGCGCAACGTTTGTGCCGCGAACCCACCAGAGCCCAGGAGAGCATGTGAATGGGGATTTGGACGTCCCGTCAGCATTGCATGAACCGTTTGCGGCTATGACGACGCTCTTACGCAGGTCTGCGAGGTTCTGGGCAATCTGCGTTGCTGTCTGTGGGGCGTCTGTGGAGACCGCCGCGACCGAGGAGCAGCGATTCGTATTTGGGTCGCCGACTATTCCGTCCACGGTGTGTACACGTCCGTCAATGGCTGTGGTTGGGATCCCGCCGTCTGCGCTTACGATTGAGGTGGCCGGGAAGACCGGCGATACCGAGGCCGCGTCCACCGTGATAGCTCCGGGAGGACGAATTGAGGGCGCCACCACTTCCGAGCGCAAGAGCTTGCGGGAGGAAATCTGCGTTACGCCCGGTGTGACCGCGAGTGACGTCAACATGTAAACGGTCTGCATGCCATTAGCGTCACAAGCCAGGTTGCTGCCGCCGGGAGAAAGTTGCTCGTTGAAGCCATCCCAGCATATACGCGTATCTGGCGGGGCAGTGGAGTTAGGCCCGTCAACGGTATACGGCGCGGCAATGCGATTGGTCTTCATGTTCACGCGTACCCATTTATATGGAGCAGACGTTCCGGGGCTGGCCAGGGAAGGCAACGGCGTCATGTTCCAACCGCTAACCATCGGTGATACAGTGCACCTGGTTCCAGTGGGAACGCCGGAGTTGAAGTCGTGGCAAAGCTGATCGTCAAAAAATCTGTTGCTGCTGTCCGTGGGATCCACGTTCTCGCCGTTCGCCGGGTTCAGGACATATAGAACACCGTTTTGGTTACCGGCAATGTCTGAAGGCAGGGTGATTCCAGGAGTGACGGAAGCTGCGTACTTTATGCGGTCGCGTACCTCTTCCAGGCCAAAGCGGGCGGCGTAATAAGAATTGAGATTGTTGCCATAGTTGGCGTCAATTCGCAATTCAGTTCCGGAAGAGAAGTACATCAGGATGCCGAACCCGGAAACCAGAATCACGGCGAACATCACCAGAAGAAGCGCTGCTCCGCGCTCCGTCTTTCTTATCGTGCTGACGTTCATTCGCTTCACTTTTTCAACCTGACTGCGGTGGAAAGGGATGTACGCAACGCGGTTCCGTTGGCATCAACGCCATTGGCCAGGGTCAAATTCACTTTTATGGTGCTGATCCCGGTAATGGTGTCCTGCCCGTTCAATCCTGATGGGCCGGGAGGCGTTGTTATGTCCACTCCACCACTTACGTCGATTTGGTTGCCGTTCTGGTCATAGTACGCAAAAAGATCTTCGCCGGATTGTCCTGCTCCAGTCCCCGGCGGCATTACATGTTCAGTCTCTGTGTAATTTGCAGAGACAGGTTGGGCAAGGGGCGCAATTCCCGGCGACTTGGGAATAGCGTGCCTTCTGATACAGGGGCAATTACTGTCATTGGAGTCTGCGGCCACATAGGCAACATTCACGCTGTAGACCTGTCCGTCATTATTGACATCGCCTTCGAAGATCAGTTGCGTTGGTGAAACGCTCACGATCCCGGCCGCCACGTTGCCATCATTCACCAGAGGAATCAGGGTGGTGGAGAACATGGAAGCATTGGGATAACCGGCGAGGTGCAGATCATGCACAGTCTGGTCAATGAATTCACGTGCCTGCTGGCTCATGTCCACACGCGATGACTCTGCCGCCGTTTGCTTTTGCAATTGGGTGATCTGGCTGAAGGCAAGGGAGATCACAACCAGAAGGACGGTGAGGCTGATCAGCATCTCCAGCAGCGAAAAACCGCGCTGGCCAACCTTGCGAGCAAAAGGCACCATGCCGCTGGCGGCAGGTGCATGCTTCGCGCTGCTGAAATGTCTGATCAAAACTTCAGTTTCCCCTCAACGTTCTTAAAGTGATGGGCCTCGCCAATGTCGCCGCCGGACCTGCGCTCACTGTGCTTCGCACGCTTACCGTGACCAATTCAGTTGACGGAGTTGGCCCCGGATCCACCCGCCAGCGCACGTCATACGTTAGATTTTGCCCGCTGCTACACATAACGTATTGCATTGAGTAATTCGGTACCGCGGGCTGATGAAAATCAACGCTGGTAAAAGTTCCATTGTTTGTCAGTGGAGATCCGCCCTGTGATGAGTCCATGGTGTACAGATTGCCGTGGCAATCTGTAAGGCTGGTGAGAGCGCTGTTTCCCGCGGAACCGGCGGGAAGGGCAACAATTCTTTCCATGGCGCTTTCCGCCAGTGTTGCCGCAGTGGTATTGAGCTTGGAGCCGCCGTTGCTGGCCGCCGCCACGCAGATCATTCCTATGCTTCCCATCAAACCAACACTCAGCACCACCATGGCAACCAAGACTTCAATCAGGCTGAAGCCAGCTTGTCTGCTGTGGCGTGCTCGGATTGGAAGCTTCTGCGTCATAAAAGTTGTTGAATGCCCTAGCGCCAGTTCACGCCGCTGCCGTCCGGCGAGTAATTCCAAATCTTGATCTTGCCCGTGGGACTGACCACCACTGCTGCATACACATTGGCCGAAGGACGCTGAAGCTGCACATACTGGACCCAACCCACCGGTCCACCGCCGCCTGCCAGCCAATTGGAACAGGGTGACGTGGACGAAAGCTTCTGGCAGGGAAGACCGCGGGAGTTCCAGGCGATCCCGGAGACTACGCTACCGCCGGCTGTATACGTGGTGGAAGTCTCCAAACTTAAAGGATTAAAGCCCAGGACCGTTGCGTCCAGTGGGACTGGAATGCCCACATTACTCAGGGCAACGCCTCCGGGCACGGTGGCAGCGGGTTCGGTTGCATCACATGCGCCGTTCCCATCCAGGTCCAGACATAAGGAACCTGTACCGTTTGCAACCACGTCATAATAGGTGTCATCCTGAGTGGCCCGGATACGGGCCTGCTGGTAAAGAGAAGCCGCCTGCTGGGCCGCGGTCTTCACGCGGACGGAGTCAATCACCCGGCTAAGGCTGGGGAGAGACAGGCCGCTGACGATCAGAATGATCGCCCCCACGACCGTCAATTCAGTCAGACTGAACCCTTTTGACTTCAAGGTTTCTTACCTTTCAATTGCCGACCCAAAGATTAAAAAATAGCCTGGATTCCATGAGGTCAAACCTCAAAAACCAACGGAGCAAGGGGGTACTCCGTTCGCTGAGGTTTCGCTCAACACCCTATGAATTTTTGCGATTACTTTAGTAACCCAGACATAGTACCTCAGGTGCAAGGGGCCTAAGGTGATATTGTCCGTAAGTTCCTGAATCTAAGGTAATTATTTTTTATTTGGCTGCCTGCCAAAATGGTCCTGACAGGCAAAAATGCCCCACCCCAACGACCAATCTGGTGCTGTGGTCTTAAGGACATGTACTGTTAGCCAATGTCCTAATAATGCAGTCCTGAGAGATTAAAGCGTCTCCATTTTGCAGGTCTGTTTCCCGGTTACTTTGGCGTCTTTGATCGGTCATTTTTGCCGATAATGAAGATATCCGGCGGCTTTCCCAGCGCCGCATCCCAAAAAGAGGCCGAAACCCGATTGAGTGATCACCAGATTTCCGCTGACGTAAACCATTGCACTGTTTTTGCATCATGGCTGACACAATGGAAGATGACGGTGCTACCAGCTGCCTCCGCGCAACAAGTGATGCAATACATGCTTGACGGTCACGCTCATTACGATTGCCGTCACACCTTCTGGATCACAATCACAAACTACCTGTGCGATCACGACCGAGGCATTTCAGGTTCTCCGCGTCGTACCATGGATTCCATAGCAGAACTCCAGGAGCAGGTACGCAAACTCACTCCCGCAGAGGCCCGGAAGCTACTTCTATGTGTGGCTGCCATCCATAGCTCCAGCCTGGATCGAAGCGACTTCTGGCGGATTGCCGGTGAGGCTGTTTCCAGGCACGAACGTGCTTGTGACAGTGCAAATACTCCGCAACAACCACTACAATAAGAAATCTAAAGCTAGTTGCCTGCCATTCCTTTTCCATAGCTCGTCATCCGATAGATTGCTATAATCGCGTCGCTCAGCTCCCATCTGCAATTTGGAGATTTATGACTATGGCATTACTACGTAATTTCTTTGCGTTATCCATAATGGCGGCTGCCCTGACTACTGCTGCGGTGGCCCAAGGTGATTCCTGCAAGATAAGTGAGCTTCCTGTTGGCGTGGTCAATTCCAATGGCGAAAGCTACATTGGGCTGAACGCGTCTTCGTTTTCCAGTCGCGCCGGCAAGACCATACTTCCCATCAAATCCATGACCTATGATGATGGCCCTCGCCGCATTGTTCTGGTTGTGGACCAGAGCAAGAAGGTGAATGCCGATGGCCGGAAAGCCCAGGCCGATATGCTGGCAGTCCTGCTGGGTTCTGCCCGTGAACAAGACTCTTTTGCCCTGATCACAGCTCGCGGCCCAGCCCGCGTGGTCAAGTTCGGCGAGGAGCGTTCCGCATTAACCGCTGCCGCGGCTGATGACAGTTTTGGATCGCACGGTAACGGTAAAGAAGTTGGCGTGATGGATGCCATCCTTCAGGCTGTTGATATGTTCGGCGAAAGCAAGCCGGGAGATTCCATTATCGTGATGGCCTATGATCTTGAAGGGAATCACGGCGCCAATGCCAGAAAAGTAGCCAAGGCCCTGGAAGAGCATCAGGTGCGCATGTTCGGTCTCGCCGTCGGTCCGGTCAGTATAAAGAACATTTCCACCTCCGGCCAGACCACCACACCCTACGGCCTGGCGACAGCCACTCCGGCCACTGGGGATCTTGTTTTTTATACTGGTGACGACAATTTCTATCCTCTCACGCGCAATAGCGGTGGCCTGGTTTCCGCCGTCCTGAACTATGACGTCAAAACCAACTTCAGCATGAAAAACCCGGCCATTCAAGCGCGGGTGAAACAACAAGCCCACGTGGTCTTCAACATGGTCTCCACTTACTATCGCCTGGGAATCGAGCCGGTCAGCCTGGGGCGAAGCGAAGACTTGACGGTTGAAGCCAACGATTCGCTACGCAAGTCTGTTCCTCATATGTTCATGCTTTACCCGCACCAGATCGGGGCATGCCCGCCGTCCGTTTCTGCCACGGCCAAGTAAAGCCCGTGAAGAGATTGCAAGTAACAAGCCCCGGACATCCGGGGCTTTTTCAATGGAAGCCGTGAACAGCCGCCTACTGGGTAACTCTGATCGGCAAGGAAAGTTCTTTGAAAACCAAAAAAGGCTTACCACTGATGAACACAGATGACACGGATTTACGCTGATCAAGGCTGTTTGCTTAGAACGCAAGCAAATAGCAATTAGCAATTGGCAAGATCGCGCGGACGCGTTCATCGCCTAAAGTTTGCTTACCCCGACCACGGCGGAAAGCGCGGACAAATAATTACGAAAAAGCTAGAATCTTTTAAAGCTAGAATCTTAAAAGCTAGAATCTGTGAATCTGAGCTTGAACCTTTGAAAACAATCAGGCATGAAAATAAATTTGTTTATCGCTTACATGTTGCTCTTCGCGGCGGCGGCTCAACAACAAAAAGCTGCTCCTTCCGATCTCAACCAGCGCATTGAGCGCCAGGTAAGGGCCTACACGGAAGCTCCGCCAAATGCGCAGGTCACCATTGGCGCGCGGACCCCGAGCAACTTTGCCGGCTATGAAAATCTTCCTGTCATCATTGAAGCCAACGGTGTGAAAAAGCCGGTGAATTTTCTGGTGGCAAAAGACGGAAGCAAGCTGCTCTATATAACGGAAATTGATCTTCGCGAAGATCTGTATGCGGCGAACATGCGCAAGATTGACGCTCGTGGACGCCCCTTCCGCGGCGCTGAGAATGGTGCAGTGACGCTGGTCGTCTATGACGACTTTGAATGTCCCTTCTGCTCCCGCATGTACGTGACTTTGATGAATGAGATCATGAACAACTATCGCGATCGCGTGAAGGTCGTGATGAAGGACTTTCCCATACTGGACGCGCATCCCTGGGCGATGCGTGCGGCCGTGGATGCACACTGCCTCGCCGATCAGGATCTTGCCGCGTATTGGGAGTTCTCTGATTACGTTCACACCCGTCAGCAGGAAGTGAGTGCCAAGGTAATTAAAGCTCCGGGCCAGATCGATGCCGCCGCCGTGGATACCATTGCCAAAGACTCTGGCGCCAAACATCAGGTAAAGCCAGATGCGCTCCAGGCGTGCATCGGCAAACAGGATGAGAGCAGGGTGTATGCGTCCATTGCGGAAGGCAAGTTTCTCGGCATCAGCGCCACCCCGACCATGTTCGTGAACGGCCAGGAAGTTGAGGGTATGTTGACGGTCGAAAATCTACGTTCGCTGCTCGACCATGCATTGAGCGAAGCGGCGACGAGTAAAACGCAGTGAGTTCTTTGATTTTCAATTTCGAATTTCAAATTTGAACTTTCCAGATGCTCTCGCGTTCGCTTAACGGACAGTCGGGATGACGATTCATCGTTATTTGCATTTTCGGGATCTCTCGACCACGCCGTCGCGTTGCTCCGGCTGCGCTCGAGATGACAGCCGGGAAAAGTATGGGCACCGAGAACGATCAATAAAGTCACAAGCTCTCCGGATGACAAGGGTGGGAGGGGGCTCGTTGAAATTCTTCGTTGCCGCATGACCACGGTTTGCATCTTCGGGATCTCTCGACTTCGCCGTCGCATGCGCTCCGACTGCGCTCGAGATGACAGCCGGGAAAAGTATGGGCACCGAGAACGATCAATAAAGTCACAAGCTCTCAGGATGACAAGGGTGGTTTTGTATCGAGGGAATTCCCTGTTGCAGCATAGTCACCAAGCGCATTTTCCCAGCCGTCCCTGCGGGACTTCTCGTTCTCTCATGCTTTCCCGGCACTTGCTTCGCGGCGTGCCGGGCTATTATCAGTCGCACCTGCGGTGCTCTCCCACGTCAAGGCATGCTCCGTCTCCGACGAAAAACTCACGGATGAAACAAATCCGCCATCGGCTTGGCGCTTGCCGCTGCTCCGGGAAACGTTTTGGCTCCCACGGCCGTCAATATCGTCCGCAAGACATTCTGATGCTGATAAAACACGTTTGACCTAAATCCACGCCGAACCTTCGGCCCAATCACAACGGCCGCAATGTGGCCGCCGACGTGCGCCGTATCAGAGGCCACACCTTCGTCAAACAAAATGATCAGGACGCCATCGGCTTTGAACGCCGGATTGGCAATCAGCGGAGCGATGTGCACTTTCAGCCAGTTATCTGCTGCCGCAAGCTTTTGTGCGTCCGTGCACGTGGGATGTCCAGCGGGACAATCGTGCGCGTCGTTTTGTAGATTTGGTATCAACAGAGAAAAATCTGGTAAACGCCCTGCGGCAAGGTCAGAAGAAAAATGCGTGAAGGGAACCAGGTTCAGCCTTTGCACGCTGCTGTTCACCACGTCAGAAAAGAACGAAACAGGGAAGTGATGACGGACATACGGAAATACATCCGAACCAACGTATCCAACGGCGGGCAGGTTCTCGGCATAGCCTTTCCACGTTTTTCCCGCAGTCAGCAGATGGCGAACAATGTTATCAGCCGTTACCGTGGCATTGCTGGCGTCGTTGTTGGTGATGATCTGCCCGGCCGTCAGTTCGAAGTAGTTGCCGATGGACGGATGCGTGTTGGCATACGTCTGTGTGGCTAGCGCATAGTTGTTGGCAAGCGAATTGAAATACGGCATGGCCGGATTCCCAATGACTTGTGACAGGCTGTGATTTTCTTCTACCACAAGCACCACGTGGTTCGAATGCGGAACTTGTGCGACGGCTACTGTGGAAACGGTTAAAAGAAGCGCTTGGATGATGAGTTGTTTCACGAAAACAGACTCCAGGGGATTGGGATTGAACTCCTTTTGCCGGGTGCGAAGTGGGCGAGACATTCCCGGTCAGCAGACATAGAGTCCGGGGATCTGCGCAGGGATGCGTACCGCCGATGTATTCGAAAGTTTTACTTTGGGTGGTGCGAGGCAACCCGCGGGCAGTCCCGAACTTGAAAGCTGAGGTCGTATCGGGGCACGGGTTTTAAACGGGCCGCCGCGTCTCTTCGTCGATATGCCCACCGACGAACACTTTTTGATGTCGCTCCGCTGGCGCTACGCTCCCGCCTGCGGCAGCGAGGTTAGCATTTTCTCGTTCAGCTTACCCCGCCCTTATCCCTCGGCACGTTTTTCTTCGAAAACCGCGCCTCGTGAACGGACGGGGTTTCGCTTCGCTCAGGCAGGGTTGAAACCCTGCCCTACCAGTTTCTGTCGCGCCTTCGGCGCTTTCTGGATGGACAGCAGAGAGATACTTTCTGAATGGACAGCAGAGAGATGATGAGAGATAGCCAGATTCGCACGGAGAATATTTTTAGAAACGAGAAGTTGGCGGAAGATCCCGGCCAGCAGACATAGAGTTTTGAGGCCACAGTGGGATGGATAAAGCAACGAAGTTTAAGAGCAAAGAAGAGGCAACCAGAATCGAGGATGAAGAGCCGCGGCCAGCGTAGGATTACGTTCCGTTTTGATTTGAAGTGGCGGGAGGACGAGTGCTTTGCATTCGGCCAATCAAGGCAGCCACTACGAGACACAGGACAGGAGGCCAGAACAAGGCTGCCTCGTGCAGCCAGTGGTACCATTTCGCGTCAAGAAAGAAGAAGTGAGGCCTTGATGCGATTAGATAGAGAAGCGCCACAACTGCCGCCCACCGATGTGGTTTTGATCCGATTGCCGCGAACGACACGATTGCGCCGCCTATCGCGGCACAGATCGCCCGCCCCATAGACATCATTACTCCCATGGCGATGGCGCCACCAACACCGTCTCTATAGGTGATCACTGCGCCAGCCCTACCGGAGAGCAAGGCCAAAAGCTTTACAAACTGCAAAGAGAACCAAAATGCTCCGCAGCTAATGAGAAGGTTTCGAAACCAGGCGAGATTAAGATTCAATCTTGTGCATAAGCAACAGATTTACGTGGTAGAGTTTGCAATTACCAGACAGTTTTTGGAGCGAAGCGACAAGAATTGAAGCCCATACGTCGTCGTAGTCGCTCAGACTTCGCTCATGATGACAAAACAACTGTTTCGAGAGAATGCCCTGATGCGACATTGTTACGGTTAGCATTCTCGGGGTTCCTCTCTCTCCGTCGCATGCGCTCCGGCTCGCTCGGAATGACAGACTAGAAAAGTTTCGGTACCGAGAACGATCAATCAAGGTACAAGCTGAGCCTAGTCGAAGGCGACGAGAGAGTCGAGGTTACGCTGTCAGCAAAATCGGCCTGCCATCGGTAATCACCATGGTGTGCTCATAATGCGCAGCAGGTGACCGGTCCGCTGTGCGAATTGTCCAGCCATCTTTCTCAAGGACGATCTTGCCTGCACCCGCGGCAATAATGGGCTCAATGGTCAGGACCATTCCATCTTTCAATATCTGGCGTGCCCTGGGATCGGCAAAGTTCGGGACTGATGGCGACTCATGAATCGTGCGGCCAATTCCGTGGCCTTCCAGTTCGCGAATGACAAAGAATCCATTCCTCCGCACCTCGCGCTCAACAATTCGTCCAATCTCCATCACGCGATTGCCAGCCTTCGCCGCGGTGAGCGATTTCTCAAACGCGTTGCGCGCGGTAGCCACTAGCTTTTGTTTCACTTCGTCCACGTTACCCACCGCCACCGTTTCGGCTGCATCGGCCATGAAGCCATCTTTTTCTATGGTCACGTCCAGTTTCAATAGATCGCCTTCCCGGAGAATCCGTTTGGAGGGAATTCCATGGACCACTTCATCGTTCAGGCTGATGCAGTTTGTTCCTGGGAAACCATAAACCGTTGCTGGTGCTGAGCGTGCTCCTTGTTGTTCCATGACTTCGGCGCCAATCTCATCCAACTCTTTGGTCGTCAAGCCGGGACGTACGTGTGCTTTCATGCGCTCCAGCATCATGCGAACGATCTTGCCGGCTGCTTTCAGAGCCTCAAGTTGTGACGGATGGTCAATTGACATAAGTGTGAAGCTTCAATTCTAGACCTTTGGCTGCCTGCGGCTCAGCAGAAGAGTCAGACCGATGCCAAAGCATGCTCCCGACGCAAGCAGTTGCAGGATGTCCACGTTATGTATGTCCTGGAATCGTGGTCTCCGTGCCAATGTACTGAACCCAATCAGGCCAATCATGATGACGATGACAGCATGGCGTCTCAAATCTCGCATGGGATCCTTCCGCAACAGTCTTTTTGAAGTGAACAGGGAGTCACGGCAGTCTATCAAAAGCAGAACCCTGGCGGTAAACACCATATCTAGCACTTTGGGATTAAGTAGCCACAATTTGCAGATTCTGTCTTCGCCAGGAATTTATTTTTCCTGAGTACCTGAAAAATAACTATTGACACACAACCTCTTAAGCGTAAAATGTGGTCAAAAGTGGTAAGAAGTGGGTACAAATGGTTTCAACGAGGGGTCAGTGGTCCAAAGTAGAGCAAAGGATTGGATGAACCGTAAAAACCTCGAAAATGCTGTTGTTGGAACCCAAAACACCCATGAATCCACCCTTTTTAGCAATTTAAAGCCGGCAAAGGCCGGAGAAACAGATCAGAAACAAGATGTTCCGCGGAAATCACCCAACTCGGGTCGACGAGAAGGGGCGACTCAAAGTCCCTGCGGAATTCAAGCGTCTGATCGACGAGAAGTACGGTCAGCAATTTTACATCACCTCCGTGGATGGGAAGGTTGCTCAAGTGTATCCCTTCGAAGAGTGGCAGAGGATCGAGGAGAAGCTGGCAAGGCTCTCGAACTTCAACCCCACGAAGAAGAAGTTTTTGAACCGCACCAACTATTACGGCCAGCTGGTGGAGATCGACGCACAGGGAAGAGTTCTGATTCCGGCAATTTTGCGGGAGTCGGCGGAGATCAAGGGCGAAGTGGCCGTGGTTGGGAACCTGACGTACCTCGAAGTGCAAAGTATCGAGGCGTACAAGACGGACATCGAACAGAACCCGTTTACGTCTGACGATGAGAAGACACTCGACGAACTGGGCATCTAGTGGCGGATGAGGATTTTGGTTGGGAAAAAGCTCCCGAGGGGGCGCATGGCAGTGGGGAAGTTGGCCATGTATCAGTTCTTTTAAAAGAAGCGATCGACTTTTTAGCAATCCGTCGCGACGGGACTTATATCGACGCGACCCTGGGATTGGGCGGCCACAGTTCAGAAATCGTAAGTCGCCTCAGCCCTCAGGGTCATTTGATTGGCTTCGATAAAGATACCAACGCGCTGGAGCTGGCAAGGCAAAAGCTTTCTCGGGTCGGAGGTGATAGCCGTCCGAAAATTACTTTGCATCATGCCAGTTACGCCGATATGGCCGAGCATGTTCCGCCCGCAAGTGTGGACGGCATCCTGGCTGACTTAGGCGTAAGTTCACTCCAGTTTGGTGATCCGGCGCGCGGATTCAGTTTTCAGGCAGATGGGCCTCTTGATATGCGGATGGACCCGCAGGGAGAGCGCACTGCCGATCAAGTGGTAAACCGCATGGGCGAAGAAGAACTCGCCAATGTGATTTACGAATTCGGTGAGGAAAGGAGGTCGCGGAGAATCGCCAGAGCCATTGTCCGGGCGCGGCCGATAAGAAGTACCGCTCATCTGGCACAAGTCATATCGGCTGCGCTCCGGTCAATGAAAAAAGACCATGGAGCTCGGGAAAAGATTCATCCTGCGACGCGTTCTTTCCAGGCAATCCGAATATTCGTAAACCGTGAACTGGACGATCTAAAGGCGCTGCTGGAAGCAGCCCCTAAAGTCTTAAAGCCGGGTGGAAGACTGGTGGTAATCAGTTTTCACTCGCTGGAAGACCGGATCGTAAAAGATGCAGTCCGGGCGGGGAGGGAAGCGGGCATTTATAGCGTCCTTACCAAAAAGCCCGTAACAGCGACAGAAGAAGAGATAGATCGCAATCCAAGGTCACGCAGCGCGAAGATGCGGGCCGCGGAAAAAGTTTGAGTTTGTAACTCGCCTGACCGTGGTAGGCAGGCGGGAGCAGCAAAGATTCCGGGGAGGCGTTGCCTTTCTCTTAACTTGGGTGCAACAACTTCGGGTCCTGCCGTAAACAGCACGTCCCGGGATTTAAATAAAAGTTCCCTCGAGAAAATGAGGATAGAAACATGTTTCAAGGTCTGACGATAGAAGAACTGATCAACAGCGTGGCACGCGTGGAACAGAAAACCCGTCAGCAGCAGACGACCACCTCTGCGGAAACAAAACTTGAGAGATATCCACTGCAGCAAATGCAGTGGCGGGAAGCGATTGAGGTAGCGTAAATGTCGGCTGGAGCAATGAGCATTACGGGAATGATCACACCGGTGGACGCGCGCGGAAGTGTGCGTCGCTCGGTGGCGGGAATCACGCCTGAATTTTATTTTCATAAAACAATTGATAATTCCCGCGTGGTCAAGGTGGCTGATCCCCGGCGCAAGCGTGAGATACGCATGTTCTCCGCCAGCGTTGCGGCCCTTTTCCTGTTCGTATTGTTCTATGCCTGGCAGCATTTCAGCGCTATCGAATATGGCTACAAGATTGAAGCCCAGAAGACCGAGCACGAGCGCCTGGTCGAAGTGAATCGTTCACTCAAGCTGGAAGAAGCAGGCTTGCGCGATCCTGGCCGCATTGACACGCTGGCCCGGCAGATGGGACTTGATTCTCCCGCTCCCGGCCAGGTCCAACGGCTGGATGACGTCGATACTTCTGGCTCAGTCATGGCTCGTGTGTCTCCCGTTGCGGTGATTTCGGCTCAGTAGTTTTCACCTGTCAATTGGCTTTGCCTGTGAAGGGTGGAGCAGGCCTTCAGGCCTGCGCAGGATCACAAGAAGTCGCGTGGGCTTTTGCCCCTCGGGGCTTTTTGGGTTAAGGGATTGGGTGCGGATGAGTCCGGCCCATAATGGCGGAATCTGGAAAACCTGCTGGATCCGCCATCCGTTTTTCTGTTGTCGGGGTGTCATGGGCGATTGCTGTTCAGGTGTCCGCCAATTCATCTTCCCGTTAAATCCGGGCCGCATTTCAGTCTTCACGTCAATCACAAATCACATTCGCTTTTATATACACGCCATCCGTAAACATCGGTTCAGCGGATCGACAGCAAAATGATGAACATCCCGCCAATGAAGCGCAGACAAGTACAGCAGCCAAAATCTCCAGAGACCAAAGCAAATTATCGCCTGTTTTATCTGGCAGCGTTTCTCGGAGTTTGGTTGATTGCAATCTGCGCCCGCCTGGTCTGGCTTCAGTTAGTCGACTACGGTGACCTGACGCAGAAAGCCAACAAGCAGCAGCAGCGCAGCATTGAAGTTTCGCCGGTCCGCGGAAACATCTTTGATCGCAATGGCAATGAGCTGGCCATGACTGTCAACGTTGATTCCATCTTTGCCGTGCCTTCGGAAGTTCCGGACATTCATTCTGCCTCGCGGCTGCTGGGTCGAGTGCTGGACGCAGACGCATCCGAAATTGAAGACCGCATGCACGCTTCCCGCGCGTTCGCCTGGATAGCGCGCAAAGTCGATAACAGCGTCAGCAGTCGAGTTCGTTCCCTCAACCTCAAAGGTATCTACTTTCAGAAAGAATCCAAGCGCTTTTATCCCAAGCAAGGCTTGGCGGCGCAGGTTCTTGGCTACGTCGGACTGGACGATGCCGGTCTCGGCGGCGTTGAGCGCGTTTATCAACCAAGATTGTCAGGCAAGCCTGGCAAGATGCTGATCACCATGGACGCACGCCGCCGCTGGTTCGGACGCGTGGAGAAGAATCCTGAGCCCGGCGAAAACGTCGTGCTCACCATCGACGAGAAGATCCAGTACATTGCCGAACGCGAACTGCAAAAAGCCATCGACGAAACCAGGGCCGAATCCGGGACTGTCATCGTTGAGAACCCGAAGACGGGTGAAATTCTCGCCTTGGCCAATCGCCCCACATTCAATCCCAATCTTCTGAGTGAGGCTGATCCCAAATCGCTTAAGAACCGCGCCGTCAGTGATATTTACGAGCCCGGATCTACCTTCAAGATCGTTACCCTGGCCGCGGCGCTCGAAGAAAAGCTGACGAACCCGAATGAGATCATCGATTGCCAGATGGGCTCCATCGTAGTGAACGGACTTCGCATTCACGATCATAAAGCCTACGGCGATCTCACCGTCACGCAAGTGCTCGAAAAGTCCAGTGACGTCGGCGCAATCAAACTCGCATTGCGTTTGGGCGAAGAAAGATTTGATCGCTACATCCGCGCTTTTGGTTTCGGTGGACAAACCGGCGTGGAGTTGCCTGGAGAAACACGTGGCATTACCAAGCCTGTGAGTCGCTGGTCAAAAGTCAGTATCGGCGCTATCTCGATGGGACAGGAAATCGGCGTATCTCCAGTGCAGTTGATCTCGCTCATCTCAACCATCGCGAACGATGGCGTTGCTGTTCCTCCGCGCGTTATCGCCGGAACTACTGCACCACGCAGCACGCCGCAATTGATCTCCTACCAGACGCCGATTGGCCGTCGTGTAATCTCGCCGATGACCGCCGCTGAGATGAAACGTATGCTGGAAGGCGTGGTGCTTCGCGGAACAGGCCCGAAAGCCATCCTTGACGGTTACAGTTCCGCCGGGAAAACTGGCACGGCACAAAAGATTGACCCCGCCACCGGACGCTATTCTCACAAGCGGCACATCGCATCTTTTGCCGGCTTTGCGCCCATCAATAATCCTGCCATCAGCGTCTTGGTAGTGCTCGATTCTCCCCAAACCGGTATTCGCGATGGTGGCGGTGACGTGGCCGCGCCGGTCTTTCAACGCGTTGCACAGCAGGTGCTCGGCTATATGAACGTGCCGCACGATATTGAATTGCAGGACCAGCGTCGCTTGCAACTGCGCGCCAAAGCAAAAAATGAAATCATGGCAGAAGCAGCGCCGGACCATATCGCGGATCAATCTGTTCCGGCGGACGTCCCGCCCCCAGCCACTGACGATTCGCATTCCGCCGCTACCACTACCGCAACCGTAACCAAGCCAGTTCTGACCAACATTCGTTCTGTCCCGGATCTCACTGCCAAAGCGACTCCCGCGCAATCGGCAAGTCCAACGGATCCAATAAAAATATCTCCCGCAACCGTCACGGCAAATACCCGTGCAGCACTCACGCTCACTCCAGTTTCAGCGCCACAACGCGGCACGCTGGTCTTTGACACTGCAGGCGGTGCGTTGGTGCCTGACTTCCGCGGTCTGGCGGTTCGCTCAGCCCTTGAGCAAGCGCAGGCGGCGGGAATCGAATTGGAAATTTCCGGCAGTGGCGTGGGAAGAGAACAAAATCCTGAAGCTGGAGCCAAGTTACCTCCCGGCGGACATGTAGTTGTTAAATTCAGCAGGTAGTTTTTTGTCCAACGCCAAACTCAGATAAACATCTCTTCGTCTTCTTCAACAGGATGGCCGTGCCTGGGCGGCTGTTTGCTTCCCTTGGCGGCTTTCAAAATGCCAAGTCCGGCATTGATGGCGGCAATAATGCCCTGAACGCGCCGCACGGGCGTCAGGACTTTGGTTTCCAGTATCTCGCTGGCAGTTTCAATCTTCCCCATGGCGCTGCCCACGAATTCATCCATGCGGATCGCATGATTGCGGGCGCGCTCCACGATCTCGCCTGACGCCTCCGTTATATGTTGAACGTGTGCGCGGACGGTCGCGGTTGATTCCGCCAGGTTCGTCGTGATCTCAGCAATCTTCGGCTTCGCATCGTCAAGAATCGCATTCGCGTTGGCCAGCAGCGGCGTCGTCTGCTGTTCCAGACGACCGGCAATGCCTTCCATACGGTTGGCCGTCTGCCGCATCGCCATGTAGAGAGCAAGCAAAATGCCCATCTGTACAACAATGGCGACGGCGGCGACGATCACGAAGACTGCTACGACTGTAGTCACTGGTTTCCTTTATTTAGGACTTCTTGCCTTCCGCGGATTCACGATAAGCCTGGCGACCGGCATCAATGGCCGTATTAATCTGTTCTTTGCTGCGGCCGACAACTTCCTTGCTGCGGTCCACCCACTCGTTCATCGTCTCTTTGGCATCGCGGCTGCGTGTCTTCAGGTACTCGCGGCCTTCCTGGGCTGTGTTTTTCAGTGAATCACGCGTTTCGCGTCCGGAACGTGGGGCATATAGAACACCCATGAGAGCGCCAAAACCAAGGCCCGCAAGGAACCACATGAAATTATTGCTGTTGTCTCTTTCAGACATTACATCCTCCAGTGAAAGCCGATGTTAACACCCGCTCACCACGAATTCAAACTCCAAAGGGACCAGACATCTTACGATGACCTTTTGTTCCAAACCATCCAGTCATCCGTTCCTTCCGATCACCAGATCTTCCGATCTCCGATCACCAGATCCCCAGTTCTTCTCCGTGTTTCTGTGCCTCCGTGATGAAGATTTGTCTCGCCCCACCCCCGGGCCCTCATCCCAATATCTAAAAGACTTACAGCCCTGATCCCAAGCGATGCTTGTGTGACGTTTCCGTCGGGACTTCGATCTTCTCCTCCGTGATCCTCTGTGTCCTCTGTGGTTGACCAGCCTTCGTTCTCATCTTCGGCGATCCTGGCAATTCCAGCGCTTCTGGCAATCTCTCTTCTGATCCGCGCCCATCCGCGTTAATCCGCGGTAGGGTTTTATCAGCCTTGATCAGCGGTAGGCTTAGGGATCTTGCGCTTGCCTTTCCTGATCACCAGATCATCCGATCTCAGATCACCAGATCTTCAGCAGTTCTCCGTGTCTCCGTGCTTCGGTGGTGGGTGTCCGGCCTGTTAATCCGTGTCCGTGATCATGGTTCTATTCATGCTCTTTCTTTTTTCCTGGATCCTGTTTTGTCTGGTCGGCAGGCCCAGCATGGTGCGCGCGTAAGTAATGGATTCAATCGTGCGAATGTCCTGGTCCTTGATCTCTTTCAGCAGGGCAAGCGTCTGCTGGCGGGAGACTTTGGTCTGCGCGTCTACAAAGCTGCGATAAGCATTGGCTGAAGGCCACCATGCTTTCAGGGCTTTGTTAGGATCGTCAGGGTTCAGGTCTTTTTCCAGCAGTTTGTCTGCCACCTTAATGCCTTCACTGATCGCGCTCTCCGCGGCGTCATTGTCTCCCAACACAATGTAAGTCGTAATCGCGCGCTGCAATGCCCCTGCCTGAATGTCCAGCGGCATGTCCGGCACAATCTTTCGCAGATCGGCCAATGCCTGTTTGGCGATCGCCGGATTGTTCTTGGCCGCCGCCTTGGCTATAGACGTAAGAGCATTGCCCCGCGGCGACATCATCATCATTCCGTCCAAAACAACCGGAAGCGTGGTTGCGTGTGCCAGCGCCTGGACGGGATCGGTTTCGGCTTCATCCATAATCTTTTGTAGCTTGTTGCTTGCGTCCTGAACACCCTGCATCATGGCTGCCGTGGCAGCGTCACCCGAGAATACGGCGGTTTGCACACGTTGCGGTTTTTTCGTCTGGCTGGTTTCGCTTGTTGCAGTGTCTTTGCCAGTTACCCCAACTGGTTGCGGCGGTGCCGGCGGACTGACGGACTGTGTGCCTTGCGGGAACTGCTGCAACTTGGCCTGGAGCGCTTGGTTCTCCTGCAGCAGCGAATTGGCCCGACTCTCATCCAGCCGTTGCAACACCGGCAGCAGGCTGAATAACTCGTATTCGTACTGTGACGTAAAGCTCACCGTCCCACCGGTCCCGCCAATGGAAATATTGTTGTTATGGCTGTTTTCGTCATTGGCCTTGGCTTGGCTCAAAATTTCATCAATCGCCTGCAGCACCAGTTTCGGATTCATCGCGCCATAGTTCCGTACAATCATCCCGCTGAGCGTGCCTTCACCAAGGCTCATACCTTTATGTGTGTGGTTCTTGTAACTGTTCACTGCCTGCACCAGCAGCCCCTGCTTTTCGGCCGTCATGTCAGCCGGCAGCGCATCAACCAGACTGCTTGCGCTGGAATAAGGGAACTCATCCCATGAGGTGACCTGGTTTACCAGATCAATGGCTTTCTCAAATTGCTTCTTGCCCGTATACGCACGGATCATCTGTTCAGACGTTACCTTGCGGACCTTTGGGTCTGCCTGAGATAACAGGTCTTCTACATCTTGCTGCGATAGCGGCAGCAGCGCGCGGAAGATCTCTGTCTGCAGTTCCTGCTTGGTGTCATTGTCATCGTGTATTTCCAGGGACGATGTGAACGCATCCCGCAGCAGCCCCCGCGTCTTTTTCGTCTCGCTTCCTGTCGCTGGATAAGTTGGATAAGCCGTGGCAACCTGCATCAGGCCATACGTGCGCATCGGCGCTTCCAGCCCCCGAGAACTCGCTTCCGAGGTCTCCAGCAACGCGTATCCCTGCTTCTGTTCGTCAGTCAGTTTGGGAGTCGTCTTGGACGACGCTGATACAGACCTTACCCTGGGTTTCTGAACCACGGGTTGCGGAACCCCGGCTTGCGGAACACCAGGTTGCGGAACCTCGGCTTGCGGATTCGTCGCCTGCGAGATAACGATTGTCGAAAGCGCGAATAGTCCCGCAACCAGAAAGAACTTGCGAAGCTGCGTGTTTGGCATCCTGATGATTCTCCTGCTCCTGAATCTTGTCGAGTACAGTCTGCGATTCCGGGGACAAACTTGATTTAGAGAAGCTCCAGTTAGACGGAAAGACCAGGCCATTGTAACCAGTTACTCTGGCCCAGGTAGCAAACTTTTCGTGTCAAGGGTTTGCCATGGGATGCACTCTGCCCCACCACACTTGTCATTCCGACGCTTCTCATTCCCGAAGAGATGGTTTCTGATCCGCGCCCATCCGCGTTGATCCGCGGTAAGGTTCGCTCTTGCCATTTGCCAATTGCTGCTCTTCCGATCAGTGTCATCTGTGTCAATCAGTGGTGAGACTTGCGTTGTCGATTTTGCCAATCTGTCTTCTGATCCGCG
>Ga0209863_10000026_pt1 | contig 84046 bp, 75 predicted proteins | sample OrgsoiDNA2013046_FD_185796 | JGI IMG/M metagenome (GOLD analysis project Ga0209863, IMG submission 185796) | Permafrost soil microbial communities from the Arctic, to analyse light accelerated degradation of dissolved organic matter (DOM) -... | ecosystem: Environmental > Terrestrial > Soil >...
TCATCATCGGTTACCAGGCGGGGATCTGATAAAATATTTTCCTTTACCGAATGACGAACGATTTGAATCTGTGGGATATCCTGTACGCCTGCTTCCCTGAAAATCATAATAATAAAATACTTTTACCCCTCAAGAAACAACAGGAGTAAATCCGTGAATACCATTTTATTTACTACCGACCGGTTAAAAATAAGAAATCTCAGAGAATCAGATCTGGATGCTTTTTATCAGTACCGGAGTAATCCGGAAATAACAAAATATCAGGGATTCGATACATTCTCCAAAGACGAGGCAAAAGAATTTATTTCTTCCCAGGAGGAGAAATTATTCGGTGTACCCGGCGAATGGGTGCAATATGGCATAGAACATGGCTCCTATAAAAAACTCATTGGAGATTGTGCCATAAAACTCCAGGAAAAAAACCCGGCGATTGCAGAAATTGGCATCAGTATTTCGAATTTGTATCAACGACAGAACTATGCAAAGGAAGCAATGGCCGGCATTTTGCATTTTCTTTTCCATGTAAAGGAAATTCACCGGGTAGTGGAAACAGTTGATGCGGAAAATACCGCCTCTATCCAGCTTTTAAAAAGTTTATTCTTCCGGCAGGAGGGCTTTTTTATAGAAAATATTTTTTTTAAAGGCAAATGGGGCAGCGAATACCAGTTTGCCATGCTAAAGAGGGAATGGGAGGAACTTGCTTTTCCAATTTCTTAATACAATATAGTTCAGGTCTTTAGGATTTTTTACACTCCAATAAAAAATAATTTTATTATTTAAGCCGGAGATCGCTGCTTTCTATAATTTTGCTGCATCTTCTTTCCGGAGATCACTGCTTTCTATAATTTTGCTGCATCTTCTTTTTTGCCCGGATATCTTTTGTCTTTGAAATAATATACCCCTTGTAAAACAAGATTGGCTTAATCCTCCTGCTGATAAAAATTATTTCTTCACTTAAATCAAAAGCCATGTTAGTCATTGCACAACACAACATCCAGAATCCATCTGTTTTCTGGTCAGCCGCTCAAAACATTTCCGCCTTACTGCCATCAGATCTTAAACTGCTCAGCGTTTTCCCGTCAAAAGATATGAAAATGGGAACATGTTTGTGGGAAGCGCCATCGGCAGATGATGTACAAAAGTTCCTGGATGAGCATGTTGGAAATGTCAGCAAGAATTATTGCTACGAAGTTGATGAAGCGAATGCGATGGGCTTACCCAAAAAAGTTATGGAAGCAACGGCATAAGTTTCCATCATAAACTTCTATATTTTGAACGGCACTTCCTGAAAGTACCGTATGGGAAGGGTATTATCACGGTGCATTCCAGAACACGTGAAACCCGGATAAACAGACCGCAAACCTGCCCTGGGTCAGGCAAAACCGCGAATTAACCGGCTGGTTTCCTCATTTCTGATACTAAATAAACGGCAAAGCCCGTTTAAATCCCGGTCGATACGTCAGCTCCTTATCCAAAATCTATATGTCATGAAAAATCCCCTGGTATTTATATGCATTTTGCTTGCCTGCTGCTCCTGCAGTTCAACGAACCTGATGTCCCTCAGCGTGATAAAACCAGCGCCTGTTTCCATCCCGTCCAATATAAAAACCGTCGCCGTAGTGGACCGGACCCAGGCTTCCCAATCAACACAGAAGATTGACGCAATCCACAAAGCATTGTCCCTGGAAACCACCGATCTTCAAAAGGCCGGCGCCGAGGCAAGTCTGCATGGCCTTACTGACGAACTCATGAAAAATAGCCGTTTTACGGAAGTAAAGTCACTGTCCGCTATGGAGCTCAGGTCTTTTGGCGCCGGTGTATTTCCTTCCGCCCTGGAGTGGGATTCAGTGGAAAGAATATGCAGGGAAAGCCATACCGATGCTCTTTTTGCACTGGAACTTTTTGATACGGAATCCAAACTAAACTATGCCGCCAGTCCCACCAGCGTCAATCTGGGTGTCGCCAGCCTACCGGCGATCGAGCATCACGTGAACATGACCACTTCTGTAAAAACCGGCTGGAGAATATACGATCCTTCCACAAGGATCATTCTGGATGAATATCTGATCGGCCAGGATATTTCCTTTTCCGGTTCCGGTATAAATCCTGCGGTAGCGGCTTCAGCCCTGATCGGCCGAAAGGAAGCGGTAAAGGAAGTCGGCAATAAAGCCGGGGAAGCCTATGCATCCAGGATCCTGCCCTACTGGATCCGGGTTTCCAGAGACTATTTTGTAAGCGGCAATGACCATTTTAAAACCGCAAAACGCAAAGCCCAGGCAGGCAACTGGGACGGCGCAGCCCAGATCTGGCAGGAAGAAACGAAAAACACGGATGGGAAATTAGCGGGCAGAGCCTGTTATAATATGGCCATTATCGCTGAAATAAACGGCGACCTGGATGGAGCCATCCAGTGGTCCCAAAAATCTTATGAGGATTATAAAATCCGCCTGGCGCTGAGCTATCTCAATATCCTGAAATACCGGAAAAATCAGAATGAAATACTGAAAAGCCAGACCGTAGCCTCCGCTGACCGCTGATTTATCGCAGCCGTTTGCATTAGTTTATCTTTATGCTGATGCAAATATTCAAGTATGAATTTAAAAGTCATTTCCTTTCAGATTGCGGACAGCATCGATATAAAAATTTTTAAGACCTCCTTTCCCGCCACCATCCATTATTCAGATACGGATGAATTGTTTTACCTGATAGATAATCAAAAATATCTCTACGTTTTCAAATACGGCATTGTTTGTTTCCTGGGTTATTCTGAAATTGAGATGGCGGCTTTTTTCCAAATGGTCATGCCCTATTGCAAAAATTTATTCGACCAGCGGCTGAGCGACGAATTCGACATCGAAACCGAAGCGCCTGCCATTAATTATGGCTACAATAAAATAGAGATCCCTTCCCCCAGTGTCGACGAATTGCGCCTGATCATGCTCAACGTCTCCCAAAGTGTCGCCCTAGATTATTATAACCAGCAAACCAATTCCCTCCTGGAAGAGACCAATTCTTACACCCAGATGCTGGAAAGAAGAGGCAGGATCAATATGGGAGGCATTAAATTAAAAAAATATATCGGCCGCACACTGAATCTGAAAAACAGGATTTCAGCCAACCTCTATATTTTTGATTCCCCGGAAGAAACCTGGGAAAATGAAACCCTGAATAAACTGGATATCGGGCTCAAAAAAACCTTTGACCTGCAGGCGCGCTTCCGGACCATCCAGGAAGGACTGGGTATTGTCAAAGAAAATATGGAGCTCTTCAAGGACCTCCTACAAAATCGCAACAGCCTGACTTTGGAGTGGGTTGTCATTATTCTCATCCTGGTGGAAGTGCTCAATATCCTGATCAGGAATCCAAAATGATTTTATATGATCCGGTTGCATTTTAAGTTTTTCTTTTCTCTATTCAATCAGAAACGCGATGAAAATCTTTCTGTCAATCTTTATAATTTTAATTTTTGTCTCCTGTAACCAACAGTCGGAAAAAAACCAGCTGGCCTTGCAAAAACAGATCGATAGCCTGCGTAGCTGGCTGGAAAATGTCTACTCTCCCGGGATCGGGGAATATATGTCTTCGATCCAGACGCATCATGCCACCGGTAACAAACCAGGTTTTCGAAAAAATTAGCGGGTAAGCAGTCTGCGTTTATAGCATACCGTTATTACCCGCCGGAAATACAGGATAAGGCTCAACAGGGTTACCAGATTCGTTTTCAAGGGCATCCAATGTTTACGTTATTTCTTACCCAGATAAATCATAAACCCGACACCAATTCCAAACTGAGACTGTTTGGTGGCATTATCGAATCCATCGGATGTATAGTGGGTTGACTGGTAATTGATGTTGAATTCCAATGCTACGGCATGTGTGATGAAGAAAGCCGGGCCGGCCTGCATTTGCCAGGTTGTACTATGCTCATCGCTCATGGAACCAAAACTGACTCCTCCTCCAACATAAAATTTAACCGATTCAGAGGCTGGAAAATAATACCTGACCAGAGGCCCGATATTTAGACTGTGATCACTGAACGAGGTAGGCGACCCGTCGGTCTTATAACTCTCGGTGATATAATTTGTATTCAAAATGACGGCAAAATTATTGGCGGGAAAATAGCCAACCAATGGATTGAGCATAAATACAGTGGAATTCCCGCCTTGTCCGTTTGCCCTTTGAGAGGTGGCGGTAAAATCCAGATTACCGCCCAATAGCCAGCTATTTTTCTGCGTCTGACTAAAACCGGCCATGGCAAAAACCATTAAAATCGTGGTGAAATAAATCTTTTTCATGTTTGGGGTTTTACGTGTTTAGTAATGTTTGAACAAACCTACCATGCTGAAAAAGAGGTTCAAAACGGGAATTTGCGGCGGTGCGGATATATTTATTGATATCCCGTTATTATGAGTCCTCCGGATCTAAATACCAGAAGAAAACTTAATTTATCTACAGGACACATATCATTTTGGCAGGAATCCGTAAAAAAACCGGTAGACTTTACGGGTTTTCCCTAATATCTGTTCTACTGAAAATGGAAACGATAGAACCGTTGTTTCGCGGAAAATGAAAGCATTCGTTCTGAATAGAATCGAAATATCCGGGTTCTAATCAATGGGGGGCCAGAATGGTGGCTTTTGGGTGACGCCGCCCTGGTAACGGCAATCCATACACTTTTTCGGTGCCACGATGAGATTCACGATGAAATCACCATCGAAATGATAAGGGCCATAGGAAGTGTCAGGATAATTATAAACCAATAAATTCAATTGGTCCAGAAAAACCAGGTGGGTTACGCAGGAATAAGACGGGTTTGATTGCCATGGCCTCAAACTATGATTGCTAATATAAATTCTCTGCTCCTGCTCGGAAGAAGCCGAAACATAACCAAGCGCGGGATTTTTGGGATTGGTCGTGCAATGCAGGTTACCGGCAATCTGGGCGGGTTGTAAATCAAAAAGTCCACCTAAGGATTGTGAATTTTTTTGAACGGTTAACCAGTAATTGTATGCCTCTGCGGTTAACGGGTATTGCCTGACCAGGATACTGTTTCCGATATCCATTCTCGGATCATTCTGTTGATAATTGGCAATCAAAATATGACTGATTACGTCCTGGCTGAGTGCAATGGATGAGCCGAGCAGGATATTGGTTGAATGAACCGTCGACCAGCAGACATGCGTAAAGTTACTCGTATCTAAAGGAAAGATCAGTCCATTCGCCTCGCCCCAGGGTGTATCAAAAACAGAAAGGTGTTTAAATGTCTCCAGAAAATCCCAGCGATAATAATGCGTTTTATTATTTACGTCGTGGGCATTGACATATACATTTACGGCATTCTGCAAAGTCAGCGGATCATATACCAGTTCCCAGGTGACGCTGTCGATCGGTGGCGCCGGCTCCGGTGTTACAAAATCAGAAATATATTTATTTCCATCCGAGCTGGTTATGGCCAGCTGATATTTCATTGTCGGATCCAGGGTTAACGGAAGGCTCAGATAAGTTCCGTTGCCGGCGAAATCAGACAAGGGGTATGAACTTCCGTTTGAACTCTGGATGGCCACCTGGGCATTTAGCTCAGGAATATTGGGGATCGTATCATTCAGGTTAAGGGACCTGGAGATCGTGAAACTGGTTGATACATTGTTCCCCATCTGAATATATCCATCCACAGCCAGAAAATGATTATTTCCTTCAATAACGGGTGGGTTGTAAACTTTTCTGCAGGAAAAATTCAATAAAAAAAACGCGATAAAAAAAAACGATGGTTTAGCAAACGATTTCATGACGTACAGAAAAATTTCATCGCCCTCAGCAAGTTTGTAAAGATACAAAATTTAGCTATCTTCAAATTGTTCGCAGCATACTATAAAAACGATTGCCTTGCTATTCATTGTGTCAACTTTGCAATATGGCCATTCGCGTAGCAATTAATCACAAGACCGTTTATCAATACGACCGGTTTGTTTCCCTATCACCACATATTTTCCGCCTGAGACCGGCGGTTCATTCCCGTACGCATATCGAGGCGTATTCATTCAGGATTTCTCCCAGCGAACATTTTATCAACTGGCAACAGGATCCTTTTGGAAACTACCAGGCCCGCGTGGTTTTTCCTGAGAAAACAAGGGAATTAAAGGTTGAGGTGGAAGTTATTGCCAACATGATCGTGATAAATCCATTTGATTTTTTTGTAGAAGAATATGCAGAGCAATTCCCGTTTTCTTATCCGGATCAACTGAAAGCTGAATTAATTCCTTATCTCGAAATAAAAGAGGCCGGCCCGTTGCTGAATCAATGGATTCAGGGAATCGACAAGAGTCCAAAAAATATTAATGACTTCCTGGTCTATATTAATCAAAAACTGAACCGGGATATACAATATAATATCCGCATGGAAGCGGGGGTGCAAACGGGCGAAGAAACTTTGTCTCTTGCCTTTGGCTCCTGCCGGGATTCTGCCTGGCTGCTGGTTCAGATTTTCCGTACGATTGGCCTGGCTGCCCGTTTTGTTTCCGGTTACCTAGTCCAGTTAACTGCCGATATAAAATCATTGGATGGTCCCTCGGGCCCGGAAAATGATTTTACCGATTTGCATGCCTGGACCGAAGTATATATTCCCGGTGCCGGATGGATCGGGCTGGACCCCACTTCCGGTTTATTTGCGGGTGAAGGTCATATTCCACTGGCCTGCACGCCGGATTATTCAAGCGCTGCACCGGTGGTTGGCGCATCGGATCCCTGTGAAACCATCTTTTCATTTTCCAACACGGTTACACGGATCCACGAAGATCCAAGAGTTACAAAGCCGTATTCGGAAGAACAATGGGCAACGATCAACGCCACGGGATATAAAATAGATGAAGATTTACAAAAAGCGGATCTGCGAATGACCATGGGGGGTGAACCCACTTTTGTTTCCATCGATGATATGGAATCTGATCAATGGAATACTGCTGCAGATGGAAAGGAGAAACGCATCCTCGCACAGGATCTGATTTTCAGGTTGAGAAAACAGTTCGGACCTGACGGTATGATCCACTTCGGTCAGGGCAAATGGTATCCCGGCGAGCCACTTCCCCGCTGGCAATACGGCTTATTCTGGAGAAAAGATCTGTATCCCGTCTGGAAAAATATCGGGCTGATCGCCGATGAAAAAATGGATAGAAAATTTAACTGGTCCGACGCGGAACAATTCGCAAAAGAACTGGCCAGGCACCTGGCCGTAAGTGAGGACAACGTGAGCGCGGCATACGAGGACGTTTTCTATTTCCTTTGGACGGAAGGAAAATTACCGGTCAATATAGATCCCCTGCAAACCAATTTAAAAGATTCGTCGGAACGAAGAACGCTTTCCCGGTTATTAGATGCCGGGCTGGATAATCCGGCGGGATTCACCCTGCCCTTAAAATTTAATTACGATAATAACAAATGGCAAAGTGGCAAATGGTTGCTAAACCGGAACAACCTGTTCCTGATTCCGGGCAATTCACCCATCGGCCTGCGGTTGCCGCTGGATTCTTTACCTGCAGTGGCAAAAGAAGATGAACCCCAAAAAGTAGAACGCAGCCTGTTTGATGAATTGCCAGAACTCGCGAATTTCCATGAAACGATAACCAGCCGGTACGGATTGGTTTACGAACATCCGGCCCCGGCGCAAAAAATAAAATACCAGGAAAAATCCATTGATAAAAAAGAAAAGAAGAAAATAAGCGAGGATAGTGAAGAAATCAAACCTTTATATGAAGTACCCGTGATCAAAACAACACTGTGCGTGGAAGCCCGGGATAATATGATCTATATTTTTCTTCCGCCGGTGGATTATCTCGAACATTACCTGGACCTTATCGCTTCCATCGAAGCCACGGCTGAAAAATTAAAAATACCAGTCCGTATTGAAGGATACGAGCCCCCGCGGGATTACCGGATGGAAAGACTGGTCGTTTCTCCGGATCCGGGGGTGATTGAAGTCAATATACATCCGTCATCGAGCTGGAAAGAACTTGTTCACAACCTGGATACCTTATATGAACAGGCTTTTTTATCCCGGCTCGGCACCGAAAAGTTTATGCTCGACGGAAGGCACACGGGTACGGGTGGCGGAAACCATATTACGATCGGTGGCGCCAAACCTTCCGATAGTCCTTTGTTACGCAGACCCGACTTGTTGCGAAGCCTTATTACTTACTGGCAACATCACCCCGGCCTTTCTTATTTATTCTCCAGCGCATTTATCGGTCCGACCAGCCAGGCGCCAAGAATCGATGAGGGAAGGGATGAAAAATTATATGAAATGGAAATTGCTTTCAGTCAGGTACCTGAGGATGGCTTTGTTCCTTTCTATCTGGTTGACCGGATCTTCAGGCATCTATTAACGGATATTACAGGCAATACCCATCGCTCTGAGTTTTGCATTGATAAATTATATTCTCCGGACAGTTCTTCGGGCCGGCTCGGCATCCTTGAATTCCGGGCCTTTGACATGCCACCGCACAGGCAGATGAGTCTTCTGCAAATGTTGCTTATCCGGGGACTGATCGCCAAATTCTGGAACAAACCGTATAAACATGGGCTGGTCAGGTGGGGTACCGAACTGCATGATAAATTTATGCTTCCGCATTATGCACAAGAGGATATGCGGGATGTCGTAAATGATCTCAACGAAGCCGGATATCCGTTTCAGATGAGTTGGTTTGAACCTTTTTTTGAATTCCGGTTTCCGCATTATGGCACTGTTCAAATAGCCGGCATTGAAATGGAAATCCGGATGGGCATTGAGCCCTGGCACGTATTGGGGGAGGAAATGTCAAGCTCCGGGACTGCCCGTTTTGTTGATTCTTCCCTGGAGAGGGTGCAGGTAAAATTAAAGGGCCTCAACGACGTGAGATATGTTTTATTATGCAATGGCAATCGCGTGCCACTTGTAGAAACAGGAATCAAGGGAGAATATGTTTGTGGTATCCGATATCGCGCCTGGCAACCTCCTTCCGCCCTGCATCCGACGATTGGCGTTGATACCCCCCTCGTTTTTGATATCGTGGATACCTGGAATAGCCGTTCTATTGGCGGCTGTACGTATTATGTCGCCCATCCCGGCGGCAGGAGTTACGATTCCTTCCCGGTTAACGCGTATGAAGCAGAATCCAGACGGGTGAGCCGTTTCGGCGATACCTCCCATACCCAGGATGTATTGCGGCCCGCGCCTTCTCTGGAAATTGTAGGACATTATATCGAACAAAACAGGATTCCTTTTTTGGTAGATGCGCCCATCGCTGAAATCAATGCATCTTATCCTTATACGCTTGATCTCAGAAAAACGCAGAAAACGCATAACGCTTAACGCCTAACGCCTAACGCCTAACGCCAAGTAAATTAATTTAGCAATTAGTGTTTATTTCTGATTTTGGGATTCAAAACAAAAAGCGTTATGCGTTATGCGTTAGGCGTTACGCGTTAGGCTTACCAACGCGGATAAAAAGTATTTAAACCGGCATTTTTTAGACAAAGCTCATGAATGAACTGAAGTTTCTTAACAACCGGATTTGAAATAACAAAAGGATAAAAGTCAGAGTAACCCATACTGCGGCTTAAACTGTTTACTGCGAATGTCAACGGCAGCCACCATTTGATGATCTGATTGAAATCGGTCATGTCGTAAGGATCCTGCTGTATGCTGGCCTGAATTCCCTTCGTATCCTGCACCGTATCCGGCTGTATGCGTATACCAAAAGAAGAAGCCGTTTCTAGCGTATCCATCAGATGCAGGTAATGCGCCCATGTCTCTGCCCAGTCCTCCCAGGGATGGGAAGTGGCATAGGGACTGATAAAATGCTCACTCCAATTGGAGGGAGCACCATTTGCATAATATGTTTTCAGCGCCTCCGCATAATCCAATTCTTCATTGCCAAACAAAGCCCGGTATGGCTCCAATGCATCCGTATTCTTTATCAGCACTTCCCAATAGTAATGCCCGATCTCATGGCGAAAATGTCCCAGCAGGGTCCGGTATCTTTCTCCCAGATCGAGTTTGTGTTTTACACGCTCGGCCTCATCCGCTTCTTCAATATTTAAAGTGACCGTGCCGTTATCATGCCCGGTAATCACTTTTTCTTTCGATGAAGTATCAGCAAGAAAGTCAAAAGCGATGCCTGTTTCTTCATCATCGATTTTCTTTTGAACAGGCAGACGTAAACGAAGTAACGAATAGATGAGCCGGTGTTTGGCAATTTCAATACTTTTCCATCTTTTCAGATTTTCATCGCTGGTCAGGGCCGGTATGATCCGGTTCAGTTCACAGGCCTTACAAAAAACATCCGGCTGGGAAGCGGGGACCAACCAGTTACAGGTTCCGAATTCCGCGTTTTTGCAATAGCGGAACATGTCCGGTTTATTCAGCATGTTGGAAAATAGTCGATTTTCCTGTGCAACCAGGGTCAGGAGCGAAAGCGAATTCGAATCGAAGCCCAGTGAATACCCGCAATGAAGACAGATATTATTTTCAAAATAGATAAGGCTATGACAGTTGCTACAGGTGTAAAGTCTCATAATATAATTTGAAAATTTGGAAATTTGAAAATTAAAATTTCGGAGAAAATCCGGTAGAATTATTTCAACATCGAAAAAATCATTCCCGAATTTCCAAATTTTCAAATTTTCAAATTCACTAATGCTCTCTTTTTACGTCTACCGACACAGTCAATTCATGTGAACCGCTGCTGAGAATAATTCCTTCCAGGGGAGCAATATCCGCATAATCCCTTCCCCATCCAATGGTAATATGCTGATCTGAGACAATGCAATTATTTGTCGGATCAAAATCGGTCCATCCCATGCCGGGTATAAATACACTAAACCAGGCATGTGATGCATCTGCACCGATCAGTTTTTCAACGCCTTCCGGAGAAAGGGTTTCGATATATCCGCTTACATAACGGGCGGGCAAACCGATAGAGCGAAGACAGGATATGGCCAGGTGTGCAAAATCCTGGCATACACCCTTTCGTTCCTTCATCACCAGGGATAATGGCGTTGCGATGGTTGTATGCCCCGGCTTAAATTCAAATTCCTTATATATTCTTCTCGTTAATTCTTCCGCGGCGCCAAAAACCGATCTTCCGGGTATAAAGCATTGACGGGCAAATTTTACTACTTCTTCGTTCCAGGAAGTCATGGGTGTTTCCAATGCATATTGTCTAATATCTGCTGCATCGGCTTTCATGTTTACTAATTCCTGTAAGACTGTTTCAAAACCGGCTGCAGGGTAATCCTGTGTTTTTGCCTGTCCGGAACCCTTTCTTTCAACCTCAGACGTTACCTGTACGGTTAGTTCCCAGTGTTCTTTTTCAATTGAAAAATAAATAATCTTATTGCCGAAGAAGTCTTCATATTCATTGATCCGATCGGGTTTTGGCTCGATCTGTATGGCTGTATTTTTACAAATTTGTTCATGGGTGTCCCGTGGAACCAGCCGGGCGATATTATGACACAGACTCACCGGTTCCAGATAGGTATAAGCCGTTTTATGCTGAATGGTATATTTCATAAATATATTTGCCCTACCGCATCAGCGCAGGATAATCGTTTTTGGCGTCAGCTCATGCTTGAAAAAAGTCTTTGACAGTGAGCCTGGAATCGCAGAAAGTATACCGGATAAATTTGATAAAAACGATTCCAGTTTATCATATCCTTCACCATCCGGGGTCGCCAGTTCATTTTTATTGGCCATCCGGAGAAGTTCATCAGCTTCCAAAATCAATCGTTCATACTCTGTTGGTGAATCGGCCGCCCTGTTTTTCGGAAGATTTTGCAGGTAAGATTTCAGACGCACCACCTGGTAGGTTAATGATCGAGGATTATTGGGATCGAAAAGTAGCAGATCGATGACCAGCAGGCTTTGTAAGGGCCTCCTGTATTTATACCGGTAATTCACCAAGCCCTCATTACTCATTAGTACAGCCTGATGCAAATTATATTCCACCTGTTCATTAAATTTTTTTACCAGTGTAGTTCTCAGCAAGGTGATTACCAAAAGACTCTGTTCAATTTTTCTTCCCAGATCCAGCATGATCCAACCCTGTTCACGGGAAATGCTTTCCCGGTTCAACCCGATGAAGGCCACAACAGAGGTAATCAGGTTGTCAAGGGTATGGATCATTTGCAAATGGCCATGATGAGAAAGGGGGATCCCGTTTTGTAATCCTTCTTCCATCCCCCGGATCACCCGCCAGGTATCGGTTGACCAATGATCTCGGACTTCATGGATGGCTTTGTGAAGCAGTAAAAAATTATATTTTATCCCGCCGGCTCTTTTTTCGTTAAAAAGAATATCTCTTAACTCCTTCCATGGATCGGCAAATAATTTTTCCGCATCATCTCCGATGAATCCGGGCAGCGTAAAACTATAGCGGGTAAATGCTTCCAATAAGTTTCTCTCCGTCTGCCGGTTATTTTCGGTGATTAATTTATTTCCTTCTGCTAAAAACTGCATCACTGTTCTCAGCAAACGGGCATTACCTAAAATACGTTCTGTATAACGGCCAACCCAGAATAAATTTTCAGCGGCGTGACTCGGCAACATGTCGTTATACGTTTCAGCTACGCTTTCCGGTGTTTCTTTCAACACCGTTACGACCCGGCCGGGCTCAGGAGAAATGATCCATGCGTCCTTGCTAAATCCGCCGGACTGGCTGGAAATAATAAAATTACCTGCATCCGCTGAGGATCTGACCAGTCCCCCGGCCATCGCCACATAATCATCCTGGTTGCTGACTAAAAAACTCCTGAATAAAACTTTCTGCGGCACGATCTTCTCATTTATTAAGGAAGGACTCAATGAAATTTCCACTTTCTCCTGGCCAACATAGAGGGCGGGATTCGCTTTAATCTGTTGTTTACACCGTTCCAGCTGATCTGATGAAAGAGATGCACCATCTATAGAAGAACTGCCTGTCGGGTTCCGGTGAATTTTTTTAATAACGAGCGATCGAATATTATCCAACACATACAGCAGTTCCTTCGGTTGCCCACACCACCAGGAAGCAATCGTCGGTAAGATCAGGTCCTCAGATAAGAAATACTGTGAAAGACGTTGCAGGAAGGGCATCAGACCCGGGTTTTCCAAAAAACTGCTACCCAGGGGGTTGGCCATACTTACATTTCCGCTGCGAACGCACTGGAGTAATCCGGGAATGCCCAGTTGGGAGTCGGATTTCAATTCCAGCGGATCACAGTAAATATCATCCACCCGGCGCAGAATAACGTCCACGCGTTCGAGACCGCCCAGGGTTTTCAACCAGACAAAATTATCTTTTACGATCAGGTCATTACCCTGCACCAGTGTAAAACCGAGATAGGACGAGAGATAGGAATGTTCAAAATAGGTTTCATTTTTCGAACCGGGGGTCAAAATAACGATTCGCGGGTTCAGGTTCCTGAGCGGTGCGATCTCATTCAGGCCGTTCCGGAGAGCATTAAAGTAAGGTGAGAGGTGGCGAACTTTTAAACCGTCAAACAATTCCGGAATCACCCGGGTCATGGTCGTCCTGTTTTCTAACGCATAACCTGATCCCGACGGCGCCTGTGTGCGGTCATTGACCACCCAAATTTTTCCTTTTGTGCTTTTTGCAATATCGGCTGAATATAAAATCAGCTGATGTTTGCCGGGTTGTTTTATTCCGCAACAGGGTCTGAGAAAACCGGTATGATTATATATTAATTCCATGGGTAAAATACCCTGTTTAATCAGGTTTCTTTCACCATAGATATCTTCCAGAACAAGATTTAATAACTGCGCACGCTGGGAAAGTCCAGACTCAATGGAAGTCCATTCCTCCCCGCTGATCAAAAAAGGGATATTGTCGAGTTTCCATGGACGGTTCAATCCGTTCGGATCCCCGTAGATATTATAGGTTACTCCATTCTCCTTGAGTAAACGAAGGGTATCATTGTTCCGGCTGGTCATTTCCTCTTCGCCTAACCGGGCATAGGATTGAAAAAAGGTTTCCCAGTGGGGGTAGACATTTCCGTCTTCTCCAACCAGTTCACCATAGGACTGGTGAATGTTGAAGTAATCCCTGAATATGGGGTTCGCGAGTAGCTCCGGGTTCATTTTTTCCGGGCGGGAGGACGGGCAGTCGGAGAACATGTATTTAAAAATAGGAAAAATCAGGTTTATATCTCAGATCTGTTTTCAACATCCAGCGTGTATAAAAAAATATATGGTCTTACTGTATCAAATATCGATATTTAACAGAGCCATTTCATCCAGCCATATGATCAGAAAAATAATGCCCGTCTTTCTTTCATTGACTTTCTTATTCTCCTGTATCTTTTTACCTGGCCAAACCGCAACCAGTCTTCCCCGGAGTATTCCCGAAACAGAAGGAGTCTCTTCAGCAGGCATCAGCCGGTTTCTGGACGCTGCAAATAAAAGCAGGAATGAATTGCATAGTTTCATGTTCCTCCGTCATGGGAAGGTAATCGCTGAGGGATGGTGGGACCCTTATAAGCCAGCATTAAAACATACTCTTTATTCGGCCAGTAAAACGTTTACATCCACCGCCGTCGGATTTGCCGTAAGTGAAAACAAGCTCAAACTGACCGATAAGGTTATTTCATTTTTTCCGCATGACCTGCCGGATACCGTCACTCCCTTTCTGGCAGCACTGACAATCCGGGATGTTCTTATCATGTCAGACGGGATGGACCCGGCTCCATTCGCCAGTGAAACAAAATCCAAAAACTGGGTCAAATCCTTCCTCGCTACAGCAATCATACATAAACCCGGAACCGTGTTTCTGTATAATTCACTGGGCACTTTTATGTTATCGGCAATCATCCAGAAAGTGACCGGGCAAAAAATAATTGATTATCTCAAACCCAGACTCTTCGATCCACTGGGAATCACCGGAATGGACTGGGAAGAAAACCTGATGAGCATAAATACGGGTGGGTGGGGACTGCGTTTAAAAACAGAGGATATGGCTAAACTCGGACAGCTGTATCTTCAAAAAGGAATGTGGAACGGAAATCAGGTGCTTCCTGCAGCATGGATTGAAGAAGCAACGACAGAAAAAATCATACAGCATCCGGAGTTGCCTCAATCAAAGAAAGATTCGAGTGATTGGGAACGGGGATATTGTTATCAGATCTGGCGCTGCCGTCACCAGGCATACCGGGCAGACGGCGCTTTCGGCCAGTATATTATCGTAATGCCCGACCAGGATGTTGTGATCGCCGTACAGGCTGAAACAGCTGATATGCAAAATGAAATAAATATGGTATGGGATTATTTATTGCCCGCAATAAAGAAAGATAAACTTCCTTCTGATGAAAAATCGTGGTATGCTTTAAAACAGAAATTATCCTCTCTGGCCATTTTGCCCAATGCCGGAAGTTTTTCTGCCTATACCGCGAATAAGGATCTGAATAAATATTTTGTCATGGAACCGAACGAATATCACTTTGCATCGGTCACCCTCCAGATAAAAGACAGTATTTGTCATTTCATAATCAATACGGGCACGGATGTGTATAATCTGTATTATGGAGCGGGATTCTGGAAACCCGGTCAAACGAATAAACCCGGACCGAATCTTGTTTCCAATGCCCTTGAAAATTGGGCATTGCTTTTACCCTATAAAGTGCAATCCAATTTTTATTGGAAAGATGATCAGACCCTGGTGATGCAAATGCGTTATATAGAAAGTCCGCATACGGAAACAACTACCTGTCATTTTGATGGTGCCAGATTAACTATTGACTTTGAAAGAAGTTTTGACTACGGCTCAAAAAAATCAACGATGGCGGGCGTGTTGAAATGATAATCCATAAACGGGGCAAGATTCTGATCCAGGTTAGTATAGTCACGCAGGTTGGCCCGACAGCGTTTTTACTGTTGATTACTCTTATAATCGTAAACCACATATCCCCAGGGTTCAATTTTCCATGGCTTGTTACTCAAAACTTCCCTTCTCCCAAGAAAAACATTATACGGGTTACCCATGAGTGATTTATCCTTTACTGAAATGGTTTGCTCTTTATCTGTAAGATTTAAAATGACCAGTACTTTATGGTAGCCCTTTTCCCGGACAAAGGCATAAATGGCTCTATCGTCACCGGCGTTCACTTTTCGGAAGGAAGCATTCAGAGCGAGCGCCGGATTGCTCCGGCGAAGGTCCAATAAGGTTTTGTAAAACTTTGCCCTTCCAAATTTCCCAAATGTGATCGGATCCTTTTCAAAAAACTGTATGGCTCTCAGCACGGGTTCTTCCTGTCCGCTGTATATCAATGGCACCCCGTTTACCATGGTTTGCGTAAATACAGCAAAGGGTGCGTGGATCCTGCCGGGAAAACTTCCATAATCCGCTTTGTTCCAGCTGTTCTCATCATGGTTGCTGGTAAAGTACATTTGAATAGTATGAGGGGGGTATCTTGATACGTTTTGACTTTGAATGCTGTCCAGCGCAAATGCCGGTCGGTCTCCCCTGGCTACTTTTTCCATCATATGAAACATATGCCATGGATAGACGGCGTCGAACCCGTTTTCGGGCAGGTAACTGCTGTCCCCCTCTGCGAGCATGAAAATATTTTTCAAACCCCGCAACTGGGAAATGCATTTTTTCCAGAACGTGCCGGGTACATTCCAGGCAACGTCGCAACGGAACCCGTCTATATCGGATTTGACGAGCCAGAACTTCATAGCGGCAATCATACTGTCTTCCATAACCGGATTACTATAATCCAGCTGGCGCGTGTCCGCCCAGTCCTTGGCTATGGCGGCTTTACCCGCGCTGTCCTTTACAAAAAAATCCGGATGTTCGGTCAGCCAGCGATTATCAGCTCCTGTATGATTCGGCACCCAGTCAATAATTACTTTCATGCCCTTTTTATGAATTTCTGTTACAAGCTCCGTCCAATCCTTCATGGTTCCAAATTCAGGATTTATTGCAGTATAATCAGAAACTGCATAGTAACTGCCCAGTGTTCCTTTACGGTCAACCCGACTGATCGGACTCAGAGGCATGAACCAAAGCGTTTGTACGCCCATGGATTTCAACCGGTCCAGATGTTTGGCGAATGCCTTCAAACTTCCTTCCGGCGTATACTGGCGCACATTGACTTCATAAATATTGCCCTGTATGATCCAAGCCGGATGTCCGTCGATTGTTCCGGTCTGCCCTGTTACCGGTTTCCCGGTCTGAGAAAGTCCGGCGGAAAGAATAAAAAAATTCAATACCAAAAAGAAAATATTCTTTTTCATAGCGGAAAATTTTATTTTACTTCTCCTGGTTTTTTACTCTTTTAAAAATAAAGACTCCTTTTTTATTTGCTACAATAATATCTGGTAACCCGTCTCCATCGATATCCTGAACCAGGACCTGCAGTCCTACTCCTGAATGATCATCGATCTGATGTGGAATCCACTCCGGCGGCCTGCCGGGTTTGAATTCGAACCAATATAATACGGCCGGATCAAAAGCACCCGGATCCCTTCCGTTGTGTGCAAAATAACGTTTGCCCGTAACAAGGTCGGGAAGGCCGTCACCATTGATATCTGCCAGGGCAAGTCCATGCGTTTGGGAAAAAGCATTGCTGATTTCATGCTGTTTGAAAAAGATATTTCCCTTTTCATCTGTATCCTGTTCATACCACCAGATACCATAGTGATGGGCCGAAGAGCTGACCACATCGGCATCTCCGTCTCCATCCACATCCAGCACATACATCTGCGAACAGTCTTCGCCCAGGTTTGCCGGATGAAAAAGCCAGTCAGATTGCATTGGATCTTCCGGTGATTCCCACCATCCCTTCGTAATGATAACATCCGGCCTGCCATCACGATTGACATCACCCCAACCCAGCCCGTGGGTGTACACGTCCGTTGCCAAATCCTTTCTATTACTAATTATATATTTTTTCCAACGGGTATCCTTTTTTAATGAGGGTGATTTTAACCAGATGACTTTTTTCCCGACCGGATCATTACATTGAATATCCGGTCTGCCATCGCCGTCTATGTCTACAAACGCAGGTGACTCATTTCCAATGTTATCGCAAATGCTGTGCATCTTCCAATAACCTGGTTTATTTTGGGGGTTTTCATACCAAACCACTTCCTTTCCGGGAAAACCGACACGTATCAGGTCAATCCACCCATCCTGATTGACGTCCATACTAAAATCCAAAAATGAATTGCTAAACGAAGTATCGGGAGAAAAAAGGAGACCCTTTACGATTTCATGCCGCTTCCAGTCAGGTGCCTCAAACCAAAATGAGCCTGCCATGATATCCGTTTTTCCATCCTTATTCACATCTCCAATGGCTACTCCTTCTGATATAAAATCGGTGGTTAAAATGATTTTCTTAAAAATCACAGAATCCTTATTTACCCGTTGCTGGGCAAAACCATTTAATAAACAACAGTCATTGAAAATAAAAAAGCAGAAACAAAAGAATAGGATTGAATATATTTTTTGCATTAAACAACGCCGGATTGAGTTTAAAGATAAACCATCTCACGAAAGTAAATTGAAATGAAGACCCCGAAGCCAGCTGGAGTTTCAGGAACACATGACCTGTATTTTAGTAATATATGCAAATCCTCAAATTAAGTTTTTCGGATTTTGTAAAATAAGTCGTTCGACTTTGTCTTTTTTGCAATTTATCAGGATGCCGGTCCCTCTACCTTATCTGAATTGGCAGGATTCGCCTGGATCCGGAAGCCGGAACCAACAAGCAATTAGCAATCCCCCTGGTCAACCGGTATATTTAAACCGTATAGTTTAATTAATCATTGACCCTGGCTTTCACGAACCCAACATTAACCTCTTCCTTCATTCTTAAATCATCTGTTTATGAAAAAGATTTTTTATGCGATCCTTTCTTTTTCTGTCTTTATCACTACGTCCTGTGAAAAGGACAAACCCTTTACGGGTCCCATTCTCAAGGGCGGACATGGAAACAGCGGCCAGTTAAAAATTGCGGTTGTTTCTGACATTCATTATATGGCTGCTTCCCTCCTGAAAAACAATGCGGCTTCGGGCGCCGCTTTCCAGTCCTACCTGGATCAGGATCCAAAACTGATCGAATTCAGCGATCCCATTTTCAGACAATGCATCGCGCAGGTTATTGCTGACAAACCGGACATTCTGCTCATTCCCGGCGACCTAACTAAAGATGGGGAAAAGGTGAGTCACCAGGACTTGCTCAAATTGCTCAGACAATTTGATAATGCCCATATCAAAGTGTTTGTCGTTCCAGGCAATCACGACGTCAACAATCCTGAATCTGCTCAATATGACGGCGACAATGCCACACCAGCTCCCAGCATCTCCGCGAAAGATTTTGCCGCTTATTATGCCGGATATGGATATGCAGGTGCCATTTCCAGGGATCCGCATTCCCTGAGTTATGTGAATCAGATATTCCCGGGCCTTTGGATTATGGGCCTGGATGCCTGTGAATATGAAAACAATAAAAATATCGCCATTGTCGGAGGCAGAATAAAACCCGAAACAAAACAATGGGCGTTGAATTGGATCGCGGAAGCGAAAAAACGCCATGTCATTTTATTTGGCATGATGCACCATGGCATACTGGAACACTACACCGGGCAAAATCAACTTGATCCAGGCTATGTGATAGACGATTATGAAACCGTTGCGCATGAATTCACCATGGCAGGACTCAGTATTATGTTCACCGGTCACTACCATGCGAATGATATTGTCAGCAGAACAGATGGAGATAAAATATTGTATGATATTGAAACCGGCTCGATGGTTACCGCACCTATTCCATACCGGATCATTACGCTAACGGGAACATCGATGGATATTACCACAAAATATATTACGCACATATCTGCAAAACTTCCGGGAGGCATCGATCTTCCCACCTATGCCAACGAGTTTCTTGCCGGCCACCTTGATGGATATATTGGATTCGCGATTTCCAATCCACCCTATTCCCTTCCCGATCCCCTGGTGAGTATTGGCGCATCTCTACTCCGGAACGGATTTATGGCGCACTATGCAGGAGATGAAAAAATTACTTCTGATGAACAGGCCCAGGATGATGCGTTCGGACAACTCGTCCCGCCTCTCGGAGACGCACTGAATTCCCTGTGGACTGATCTGACCCCGGCAGACAATAACCTGGTGATTACTATTCCGGCCCAATAGAATTCTTGTTAAATGAAATAGGTCTCCTCAAAAAGGAGACCTATTTTTATTTTACATTTAAGCAATTAAACGATAAAAAATGAAAGCTCTTCGAATAAGCCGCTATGGACATTGCAAAGTAATTGCTTCCGTCGTCCTCCTGTTCATGACAGTTGCCAGTCCGGCCCAGAAAATCCTTCGGGTTGCCATTGCAGGACTTGCACATGACCATGTTCACGGCATTTTGAATCAGTATAAGAAGGGCGAGGTAATCATTACGGGTATTGCCGAAGAAGACGAACAGCTTGTGCAGCGTTATAAAAAGACCTATCAACTACCCGATACCCTTTTCTACAAAAAACTGGGTTCTCTTTTGGACCATATCAAACCCGACGTGGTCCTGGTATATACGCCTATATCGGGTCATATCGGAGTGGCAGAGATCTGCGCCCCGAAAGGGATTTCCATGATGGTTGAAAAACCACTTGCCACCACGGTTAAGGATGCCGAACGAATGGCGGCGCTGGCGGCGCAATTTCATATCCTGGTTTTGACCAACTATGAAACGACCTGGTACAACACAAATCAGCAGATCAACGATATGGTCAATACCCAACACGCTATTGGAGAGGTAAGAAAAATGACGGTGCATGACGGCCACCAGGGTCCGGTAGAAATCGGATGCAGCCCGGATTTCCTGAACTGGCTTACCGATCCGGTTAAAAATGGCGGCGGCGCCCTGATGGATTTTGGTTGTTATGGCGCCAACCTGATGGTCTGGCTGATGAATGGAAAGGCGCCTGTTTCCGTAACCGCGGTTACTCATCATCTAAAACCGGCCTTATATCCAAAAGTAGAAGATGACGCTACGATTTTATTAGAATATCCTGATGCAACCGGTATCATTGAAGCGTCCTGGGACTGGCCATTCGGTATTAAAGATTTTGAAGTATTTGGCACGAAGGGATACCTGCATGCCCTGAATGGAAATGTATTGCAGCAAAGAGAAAAAGACAGCTATGAAAATATTCCCGTGAGACCGGCTGCCTACGCTAATAATATTCAATACCTGGCAGACGTACTCAGCGGCAAACTGGATCCGGGACATGGGCTTTCTTCACTGGAGAACAACCTGATTGTTGTCCGCATTCTGGAAGCTGCGCTTAAATCTGCCAGGGAAGGAAAGCGGATCGTTTTGTAAATCGCCGTTAGAAAGCCATAACCTGCCACTCATATAATTCAACGACTGGTAATGCAGCAGCTCATATAAATTGGGGCATACGATAGTTTTCGTCATAATCGTCTGCGATTTTTCAAAAAGGCTATCTCGCCCTATTATGCTCCATTTTGAAAACGTTTGTAAATCCTACGACGAACAGCCGGTCCTTGAGATCAGCCATCTCAAACTCGAAAGAAGCATTTATTGGCTGCAGGGAATAAACGGATCCGGTAAAACCACTTTCCTAAGCATGCTGGCCGGTATGATTCCGTTTAAAGGAGATATACTACTCGATGGCATCAACCTTCGCCAAAGTCCGATGCCCTACCGGCGCCAGGTAAGTTTTGCTGAAGCAGAACCGTTGTATCCTGACTTCATCACCGGATCTGAATTGGTCAGATTTTATCAGGATATCCGGAAAGCGGCTTTTGCGCAGACTGACATGCTGATTAATCTTTTCAGAATGCATCGTTTTCTTTCCATGCCGATCGGCAGCTATTCAAGCGGAATGGTTAAAAAGTTGTCACTGCTTTTGGCATTCATAGGCAGGCCGTCACTGATCCTGCTTGATGAACCCCTGGCAACATTGGATGAAGGTTCCATTCATATTATGCCCGAATTGATCGGCGCTTATTTCAAAGAATTTAAAACCTGCTTTATATTCAGTTCTCATCAGGCTTTTAAGTCATATAATCTGGATATCACCCGGATATTAATTTCCGATCAGTCACTGCAGTTAATTGCATGAGTATTACCCGAACGATACTGATGAAGTCTTTTGTAAAACCCTTCTATCGCCAGCACGCCGGCCTGTTCGTCTTTCTGTTCATTCTTATGTTTGGCGCCGTTGGCAGGGTAGACAGGGCAGGATTACTGGATTATCATTTATCCCTGGTTCAGGGTATGCTGAAAAACCCCTTCTTATTTCTTCTTGTGTTGTTTTTATGGTTTCTGTATGCTCAAAAATCTGTTCAGTTTATCGTGAGCACACTGCGAAGACCCGATTTTTCCTTTTTGCAAATACTTTCCCTTCCGGACGGGAAAAATATTTTTGGCTTATTGTTATGGGTCCAGTTTCTGTTATTCATACCTATTGTTATCTATATACTCATCATATGTATTGCGGGCACTTATCTGCATTTATATTTGCCTTGCCTGATCGTGCTGGCCTACTTTTTAGCCCTCTGGTTTGTCAGTTCGCGCTGGTATTTGTTTGTCATACAAAATCCCGGACGATTTTCACCGGCCGGTATTGGCAAATCATATATCAAAAGCAGGCAAACGCCCTACTGGAGTCTTTTCGTCCGTTATATTGGAAAAGATAAAAAGCTCCTTTTTTCAGGTATTAAATTATACAGCTGCTGTGTATTGTACCTGATGGTTATAAACCAGACAAAAGTTGATTATGATCTGAGTATGATTACCCTGTTTTTTAGTCTTGGAATATTAGGGCATGGCCTCCTTATTCATCAACTCAGGGGGCTGGAAGAGACCCGGCTAACTTTTTACCGCACAGTTCCGGTAACCCTGTTTAAACGGTTTATACAATACAGCCTGCTGTATCTGATCCTCCTTCTTCCCGAAATCATTACGATTGCCTTTTTAACTCCGGGATGGTTACACTATAAAGATGCTGTCCTCTTTATTTTATTGAGTTACAGCCTGCTTCTTTTTCTGAACAGTCTGCTTTTTATTCAATTCTTCCGGATGAATGAATACCTGAAATTCATACTCTGTCTTTTTCTCATCATTTATATTTCTGTGCTCACTGTTACGATTCCCTGGCTTTGTATTCTTTTATTTCTGATCTCCGCGGCCATTTTCTACCGCAGATATTACCGCTTTGAACGTTAGCGCAGTTGACCAGCCTGCGTTCTGAGTGAACTCCGGCTACATCCGTGTATAGGTAATTCCTGTCAGTTTACCCATATAGACCAGGTCCCATTGCATGGTCGTAGGGGTTAATGTGCGTATGGTTATAGTGGTCTTTTCTCCCGATACCAGTGGAATATGCATGTCCAGGATTTTTCCTGAGAGAGAGTAATTCCCGGTGTGCGAAGTTGGTTTATCTTCCTTGGTGGAAACGGTGCTTATATACGTATTATCCGATTTTAATTCAAGCGTTTCCTTGTACCCTCTTTCTGCTACCGCGTCCTGAAATTTCTTTTGCATGTCGTCAGAAAGTGGCACTTGTTTGCCCGTTGCCTTGTCGGTCGTATACATCGTCAAAAACGACCTTGACCATTTGCCGACGACGGACTGTGCATGGCAGACCATAAAACCCGAAAGACCGGTTGTAAGAACCATCACTATAATTAAAACTTTTAGATTAAATGCACAACGGATAGGTGATTTTATTTTCATGTTTTTTTTAATGGTTGTTTAATTTTCTCCAGATAAAAATTCCGAAAAGGCTTTATTTTTTTTCACAGGACGGGATCCCCGGATCGCGGGAGACCAGGTTGATTTAACCGCCCGTAAATGTATTCAATCTATCGCTACAGGGCCAATTATTATCTCCTGAATAGGCTGAAATAAGATTACCTTGGGTTATATCACTTTTCTTCCTGCCTTCACCCTTACACACTAACATTACGACTCATGTATCAGATTGATGAAATAGCCCCGGACATATTCCGCATCTCGGTATTTGTTCCGGAAATACAATTGCAGTTTAACCATTTTCTTATTAAAGATGACGAGCCCCTGTTATATCATGCAGGTTTAAAGCAGATGTTTCCCATCCTGAAAGAAGCCGTTCAAACGTTGATGGATCCCAGGCTGATCAGATGGATCGGGTTCAGTCATTTTGAAGTTGATGAATGCGGGGCATTAAACGAATGGCTGCAGATCGCACCATTGGCAAAAGCCGTTTGCAGTGAAGTGGGTGCCATGGTAAATATGACTGATTATGCAATACGGCCCGCCCATGCCATGAAAAATAATGAGATCCTGAAAACGGGAAGACATCAATACCGGTTTATCCGGACTCCGCATCTGCCCCATGGATGGGATGCGGGTGTCATGTTCGAAGAAGTAAATAAAACATTATTGTGTTCCGACCTCTTTCATCAGAATGGCAACTTGATTGCCCTTACAGATAAGGACATCCTCGAAGCGCATATGGCTTCCATGCTGAATTATGAGAAAGGACCCCTGATGGATTACACGCCATATCATCATAAAACGAAAGCCATGCTTCTGGAACTGGCTGCATTAAATCCCGCAACAATTGCCACGATGCATGGGTCTTCCTTTTTTGGGGACTGCGCAAAAGCATTAACCGATCTGGATGAAGTAATGAAAATCGTCTGGGGCGAAAAGTTAGTTCACGCATAAGACGTTCTTATGGCGCAAAACAAAACAATTTTTGTAACCGGCGCAACCGGCAATCAGGGTGGTGAAGTTGCCCGGAGTCTCCTGAGGAACGGCTTTGCTGTAAAAGCGCTTACCAGGGATCCTTCATCACCAAAGGTCAATAAACTGCGGGGATTGCATGCTGAAATTGTGCAGGGTGATCTGAATGAACCTTCTGCTTTCAGAGATCATCTTAAAAATGTGGATGCGATTTTTTGTGTTTTGAAATCTGAAAAGAAACCAGATCTGGAAATAAAACAGGGAATAGAACTTGCCAATCTTGCTAAAATATACGATGTCAGCCATTTTCTTTATTCCTCCGTTAATGGGGCCGATCTCCATTCAGGCATTCCGCATTGGGAAAGCAAATGGGTCATTGAAAATCATATCAGACAAATTAACCTGCCTCATACGATTATCAGACCGGCCTCCTTATATGAAAATTTTCTAATCCCTCAAGTTAAAAAAGGAATACTGAAGGGGAAACTGGTTTCTCCGCTGCCCGGTGATTTTATTCAGCTATTTGTCGGTTCACCTGATATCGGGGAAATCAGCACGAGAATTTTCCAGCGGCCCGATAAATACCTCGGAAAGATTTTCCCATTGATAAAAGATCGCCTTACCATGGAAAAAGTGGCGGCTATTTTCTCAGATGTGTTGGGAAAAGAAATAAAATATCAGAAAATGCCCCTGTTTCTGACCAGGATATTTATGGGCAAAAATCTATATAAAATGTTTAGCTGGATAAATTCGAACCATGCCCTTCTTATAGAACACGCAAAAACTGAGGATAATGATCTTCCAAATGGGCCTGAACTCAGGGAATGGATAAAGCTTCATTTTATTCTGAGCTAGTACGGCCAATTCACCTATATTAAAATATCATAGTATGCCACTGATCCTGTATGGAATTTATCTCTTCCTGGCTGTATTTAATGCAGGCAATATGATGACGCTGCAAATTCAACACTACAGTATTTATCCATCCGTGGGTAAGGAGAATTTTCAAAATTATATGAAGGCCAATAATAAATCAGCCCTGATTCCTTCTATTCTCCCTGCTATGGTTCTTATTTTGATAAATATGGTTATGCTATTTATCAGGCCAGCGTTCATGTCAATGACTGTTATTACGCTGTCGCTACTATTAAATTTGACTGCATTTGTTTCAACTATGATCTGGCAAAGAAAACTGCAGGGTGAAATGGCCGCTACCGGCTATGATCAAAAAAAAATATCGCTGTTAATTTCGACAAACTGGATCAGGACAATCGCATATTTTGTTCAGGCTATTCTTGCTGTGGGCATTATCGTACATGCAGTCAACTAACTATACCAACTGATTCAAATATTCACGTGAAACCAATTCACTCCCGAAAAAATAGGAAGAATCGTATTGAAGTAACCCATCTGCCACCTCTTTCATGGTGCTGAGCACGTGATACAAAAGCTGAGGTCCGATACTTACCCTGGAAACGCCCATTTTTTCCAGGCGACGGAGATCAGCAATAGGTTTTAAAAGATTTACGTTAACGGGCATTTTTACTGCTTCCACAATCCGTGAAATATCTTCATAATCGTCAATAAGGATCGGATAAAAACTATCCGCTCCGGCCGACCGGTAAGCCTTTCCCCTTTCGATGGCCTGACTTACCGCGTTTTCCATTTTTAAAACAAAAATATCCGAACGCGCATTGATCACGATGGGAACACCACATTGTACGGAAGTCTCTTTTATGGATTCAATTTTACGGCAGTAATCACTTATACTAAACAATCCCTTTTTATCAGGCATTGAATCCTCTATGTTTATTCCGACACCACCATTTTCTATGAGCAGCCGGATGTTTTCCTTTAATAGCGCGATACTGCCTGCATACCCCCTTTCAATATCTACGGTTACGGGAACATCGACCGCAGATGTGATTTTCTTTACAACGCCAATTAATTGAGCAAACGGAATATTTTCTCCATCCGCATAACCGTTTGAAATGGCTGTAGCAACACTTGCCGTAGCCACCGATGGATACCCTTCTTTAACCATCAGCTTTGCCCCCATGGCCTCCCAGATATTGGGTAATATCAGTAACCTTCCGGAATGATGCTGGCTCCTGAACAATTCTGCTTTAGCCGCCTGGGATTGTTTCTCGCTCATAGATGATGGTTTGCTGGGAGACAAAGGTCGGGTGCAATTGACAGGAAACAAGATTTTTAAAATTATATCAGGGGTAGAGTCAGGATAAACTCGGCACCTTCTCCTTCGTTTGTTTCCACTTTCATTTCTCCTCCATGTGCTTTAATAATATCATAGCTTAAGCTCAAACCCAGTCCTGTTCCGGATCCTGCAGGTTTGGTAGTGAAGAATGGCTGAAAGATCTTATCTAAAATTTTCTTCGGAACGCCCATGCCATTATCCCGGATCCTGATCTGCACTTTATCCATCATTTTTTTTGTGCTTACCGACACCATGGGTTTAAAGCCTTCCGGTTGCTGAAGTTTTTTTTCAGAAACCGAGTAAAAGGCATTATTATATAGATTTAATAAGACGCGGCCGATATCCTGTGGTACCAGGTTTACCTTAACCACGGCAGGGTCAAAATCGGTCTGCATATCGGCGTTGAGGGATTTGTCTTTTGCACGCAACCCATGGTAACTCAACCGCAGGTACTCATCTGCCAATGCATTCAGGTCCGTGAACTCCTTTTGTCCCGTGCTCTTTCGTGAGTGTTGCAGCATGCCCTTGACGATAGCATCGGCCCGCTTGCCATGGTGGATTATTTTTCTTTCATTCTCTTCTATATTTCCTGCCAGGGATTTTACTTCTTCCATATTGCCCCTGTCGATCTCTTCCTTCATCTCCGCAATCAATTCTGTATTCACTTCGGAAAAATTATTGACAAAATTCAGTGGGTTTTGTATTTCGTGGGCGATGCCTGCCGTAAGCTCGCCCAGGGATGCCATTTTCTCAGACTGGATAAGCTGGGCCTGGGTGACTTTAAGTTCTTCGAGCGATTGATTTAACTGATTTGTGCGGCGGGCCACTTTTTCTTCCAACAACCGATTTTCTTTACGGAGTTTTTGGGACCGGTAATAGATAAATCCCCAGATGCCTCCGATAATCAGTAAAGAAAACAGGGTATACGCCCACCAGGTTTTCCACCAGGGCGGTAGAATAATAACCCGGATCTGCTTTTCACTCATCCCGCCGTCATCGTTAAAAGCCCTGACTTCAAAAATGTAATTACCAGGTGGTACGCCAAAATAAAAAGCGCGGCGGTCCGTACTGTATTTATGCCAGTCGTCATCATAATTCTCCAACTTATACATATACTTTATTTCACCTGGGCTTTGGTAATTTATTCCCAGAAATTCAAAGGAAAAGCTATTTTGATTAAAGGGCAGCCTGATTTCCTTTGTATTCCATACAGGTTCCTTTAAAATGCCCTCTTTCGCGGGAAGAACATCTTTGCCGTTTAATTTGAAACTGGTGAAATTCAGTCTGGGCTGTGTATTCTCCTTGAGGTCATCAGGTATAAATGAATAGTATCCTCTTGAATCGCCAAAAAACAATAACCCGTTTCTCGATTGAAAATTATCACCCGTGCCAAAGCCATTGCTATGAACGCCCGAAGACTCCCCGTAAATCCGGAGCAGGTTTCGTTCCTTGTTGATTTTATAAATGGCTGACGTTGTGCTTACCCATAAATTTCTGTTACCGTCCTCCATTATATCAAAAACGTCCGAAATATGTGCCCTTGAATTTGGATCAACGAATAACAAAAATTTATTCAGGTTGCGATCCAGCCGGTAAAGACGTTGCTCATTTGTTGCACCCGATGTATCTGCACCTATCCAGATATTATTTTTTGAATCAACGCAAACACTTTTTGCAAATGCTTTCTGCAAAACTTTCGTGATCATACCGTTATTGATATTAATATGGTAAAGTCCAATATCCATTCCAAGCCAAAGTTCGTTGTCCTGATCCTCCCTCATACAATAGGCCCTATCGACAAACTGATATCCTCCCGGTTTATAATGAGTAAAAAGCCCGTGCTGCTTGTCCAATTTGTCAATGCCCCTGCTCGTACCCACCCACAAATTGTCGTTGTGATCCACACACATACTCCAGATAGAATCGTTTCCGAGGCTTGACTTTAATTTCGGGTCATTCAGATATCTCGTAAAGGTATTTGTACGGGGGTCAAATTTATTCAGGCCGCTGTATGTGCCAAACCAGAAGTTCCCATTCTTGTCAACACGAATTACAGTGACCCCGGTATGGCTAAGACTATTTGCATTCTTTGGATCATGAACATATAATTTTTCCGTATTAATTTTTAAATTCTTCCTGACAAGTCCTCCATCCGTACCGATCCAGAGTATGCTGTCCGCATCATAATAAAACGTATTGGCACCCGGTTTAGTTATGGGATAAAACGGGATAGTCTTTTCAAAAGGATTTACACTGTACAGAAGCTTTTCAGAATTGTTTATTGATAGGAGAATGGAGATCCATATGGTTCCTTCCTTTGTGAATAATGCCTGCCATGGGCTGAAATCTATGAATCCGGATGCCGTATCTATCTTATCCGGAATAAATGCTTTAACATTTTTCAGCGCTGCTCCAAAATGGGTACTTTTTTTTGTAACCGGATCATACCGGTTTATTCCGCTGGTTAAAGAGCCAATCCAGATTCCGCCTCCCAGATCTTCGTTGATAAATGTTATATGATCATATGGAACCCCGCCAACAGGCGGACGGCTCAATTTTTCAGGATGTGCTGAATCATAATAATAATGCGTAAACGTTCCTTTCTCCCTGTCCATAATGTGTAAGCCATCACCCGAAGTGCCAATCCAAAAATTCCCCTTACTGTCTTCAAACATAGCCTTGACCTTATTTGTAGCCAGACTGTTAGGACTTGCGGGATTATGGAGATATCGGGTAAAATTTCCATTCGTCCTGTTAAAACGGTTAAGTCCTCCCTCGTTCGGATCGCCTTCATTTGGGAAAGGACTGCCACAGGCAACCCATATTGTTCCCTGGTGGTCCTCATACAATGCCCTGACCATATTGTTACTTAAGCTGGATGAATCATTTGGCCTGTGTGAGTAATTAATGAATTTCCCCGTTTCCCTGTCCAGCATATCAACACCACCATAATTCCCGATCCAAAGATTTCCCAGGTGATCTTCCAGGATAGCCATAACCGTGTCATTCGCAATACTTGAATTATTTTTCGGATCATGCCGGAAATGAGTGAAGGAATTTGTCGCCGGATCAAACCGGTCTAACCCCTGTCCAACTGTTCCTATCCAGATGATACCGGATGAATCAGCCAGGATACATTCAGTCCAGTTGTTTGCCAATGAATTGCTAAGAGAATCACTATGCAGAAAGTTTACAAATTCCCGCCCGTCATACCGGAATATTCCACCTGATTTTGAAGAAATCCAGATATAGCCGAGTTGATCCTGGGTGATGCCCAGCAGAGATTTAACGTATTTCTCCGGCTTAAAATCGATCCGGTTAAAATGGATATGCTGGGAAAATACGGGAGATATAAAATGGAACAGTATGATACATGCTATCAACCGGAATCGTCTGTTCATATCAATAAGTCTTTTGGAATAACAGAAATTGAAATCGAATGCCATTCGTTTTACCCTCTTTCGGCTGTTAAAACGGAAGTTACAAAGTATTGCTTATTTTCACTGCCGTTTCCCGGATATTGAAGACCTCCTATTAGATTTTCCTGCCACGGGTATCCGGCAACAAATTATCGAAATATGAAAAAGAATTATCTGTTAGTAACGATCGGAATTTTAGCCCTGGTGGCCTGTTTTTCCCCTACGGCCAATCTGTATAATGCTGAAAAAACAAAAGGAGTGGATTTCAAAAAATATAAGACCTATGCCTGGCTGGCCACCAAGGATACGGCATATACCAAATTAGAAAGTAAAAAGAAAGTAGAAAGCGCCCTGGCTGCAGCAGTAAAACAACAGCTGACCCTTCGTGGAATGATCCTGGATACCGTGAATCCGGATTGCCTGTTTACTTATAAACTGGTCCTGAACAAAACATATACTTTAGGACAGGAGCCTCCCCCGGTTTACGCTCCCCAATCCAATCCGGGAGCAATTCCGGGTCAGTATGATATGTACTATTATGTGCCGGCCTCAACGGCTTATTATAATCCCGACCTGTACCAGGGAAGTATGAAGGTCACTACATTCCGGGATGGATCCCTGGTCATTGACATGATTGACAAAAAAGACAAGCAAATCATCTGGCGCAGCAGCGCCCAGGGCAAGGTGGATGAGAAAGACAGGCAGGGCGTAAGACCCACCGTGAATGAAATTGTGCCGATCATGTTTAAGAAGTTTCCTATTAGTAAAACGGATTGATTCCGCCTGCACCATCCGCGATGCTTGTTTATTGATAAAATTTGATGACCCACTACTGATTTTTTCTCCTGAAATGGCAGATCTGATGGATCCTGCGGTTTGAACTGACCTATATCCTGCCTCGTACAGCGCAGCAAACCCCACGTTTTATTTGGTAAAAACCAATTTTATCTCCTGAAATCATTTGCAGTTTCTGCATAAATCCTCCACCTGCTTCATTACTAAATGCCAAAAAAGGAATCCATCAACTTCCCGGATCCCAAGTCATGCATTCTCTGCCAATGCGGTTCCCACCTGCCCGCCAATCAATTATGATCCGGCTCCATCTGTCAATAGCTTTGGTATCAGAAAGAACGGAGTACCGAAAAAACCGATTCTAAAAAAGGAGTTATGGAAAACAACACAAAACAAATCGTATTCATCGGGGGCGGATATGCTTCAATCTGGGCCTATCGGTCGGTTGTGGAAGAACTGCTTATTGAGATGATGATGGGCCGGGTCAGGATCCAGGTGATATGTCCCGAAGAATTTCATTTTTTCCATGGATGGACGGCTGAAAGTCTCACGGGAATTATCCAGGACCAGAACAGGATGAGTCCGCTGGCAGAAATTTTTAAACACGCCGAAATAATCAAAGGGAAGGCAGTTCATATAGATACGGTTTCCCGGGTCGTACAGGTTAACATGAATAATGGAACTCATTTAACCGTTACCTACGATCATCTGTTTATGGGTATGGGTTCAACGGATGATTCATCCATAGACGGACTGTCAGACTATGCGTACCAGCTAAAATCGCATACCGGTTATCTCCGCTGCAAAATGAGAATTCAATTCCTGATTCGCCAGGCTGCAGGAGCAGATGCGGTCGCGGCTCAGAAACTACTTCGTTTTACGATAGCCGGAGCTGGATTTACCGGAGTTGAAATAGCTGCCAATCTCGCTGAAATGTTACAGGCGGCGAAAAAACAATTCCCAACGCTCAGAAAAATAAAGCCAACGATACAATTAATTAACAGCCGTGAGTTTCTTTTACCTGGGTTGCAAAATGGACTGCAACGAATCAGAAAATATACCGAAAAAATATTGCGTTTATATGGAATAGAAATCCTGAACCGGGTAAGAATACGCAGGGTTTCCAGCCAGGGGGTGCATCTCAGTGACGGCTCGTTTATAGAAAGCCGGATGGTCATTTCTACAATTGGGCAATGCCGGAACCTGATAAACGGAACACAAAACATGGAAAGGGATGGAGAGAAAAGGATCATCACGGATTCATTTCTCCGGATAAAAGACCATCAGGACATTTGGGGGGCTGGTGACACTGTTCGGGTAAACCATGCCAAAACAAATAAAGCCTGTACTTCCAACGCGCTTTGGGCAATCAAACAAGGCGGACACGCCGGAAAAAATATTGCCAGGGCCATTCTGTCCCAGTCTTTAAAACCCTTTACCTATAAAGGTTTGGGACAATGCGCCAGTCTCGGTATCGGCAAAGGCATGGGTGAAATATATGGCATCCCGTTTACCGGATGGCCGGCCTGGATCATGCGTTGGCTTTTCTTTCAGCATTTTATGCCCTCAAAAAAAATCATGTGGCGCGAGATAAGTGACTGGTTCCGCTTACTTATGAACAGAAAGAGAAATCAGATAAAGGGGATACCGGAAGAGATGAATCCGATATTCGTCCCGGACCGGATGAAGTCTGGCAACTTTAATCAACTTGTTTATCAAAATTAAATCGCGAAATAATTGAACTCATTTTCTCACACTAACTAAATGAACCACTATGAAAACGGTACAATTCAATGGCAAAACATGCTGGATAACGGGCGCTTCCAGCGGTATCGGTGAAGCGTTGGCACTTTCATTAAATTCGATGGGTGCCAGCCTGATCCTCTCTTCAAGGAGCAGGGAGAAATTAGAAAACGTAAAACAGGCCTGCTCTTTCCCGGATAAAATTAAAATCCTGCCCTGCGACATGGAAGAAACGGAAACCCTGCCTGCCAAGGCACGGGAGGCGTGGAGTTTATTCAATGGGATCGATTATGTTTTTCTAAATGCCGGAATAGCCGTGCGGGACATGATCATCCATACCGACATGGATATGATTCAAAAAGTAATGAACATTAATTTTTTCAGTAATGTGGCACTGAGCAAGACCCTCATACCTTTCATGCAGGAAAGAGGACAGGGTTGTTTTGTTGTCACCAGCAGCCTGTGTGGAAAATTCGGCGTTCCGAAACTTGGCGCATACTCCGCTTCAAAACACGCCCTGCACGGATTTTATGAATCTTTGCGCGCTGAATATGAAAAGGATGGTATCCGGGTAACCATGATTACCGCAGGACTTGTAAAAACAAATATCACTCTGCATGCATTAACGGGTAATGGAAGCCGTTACGGAAAAATGCAGGAATCTGTTGCAGCCGGAATTGCTCCCGAAACATGCGCCCGTGGTATATTAAGTGCAGTTGCGAAAGGTAAATGCGAGGTCCTGATTGGTGCAATGGAAAAATACAGTGTGCTGATCAAAAGATTTTTCCCCGGGTTGCTCAGGATGGCCATCACAAAACATCCGATGAAAAAACTCCGGGCCGCAGGGCTGCTGCCCCGTGCCGGTTATGCAGTTTCAGTCGCAATGAGCTAAAGGATTCCTGTGCAAGCTATGGCACGAACAGTTATTCATTTCACGTGATGATCAGCGGAGGGGTCTTTTATGGATTGCTGCTGCTGAATTATTTATTGTTCCCTCAATTTTTAACGCAGCAAACGGGCTGCTGTATTCTGATCCCTCTTTATAAAAATGAGGGGGCAGCCGTCGCTTACTTTATAACGGTACTCATTCAACTGATCCTATATCTGCGGAAAAAGAGCCTGAATATGCCCCCAAACAGGATATTTCTTTTAGTATGCTGGCCATTCACCGCCATTTTTTGTGGATTAGTTACATCGTGTTCTGTAAACCGGCCCGGAATTAGCATTCCCCTGGCGGCGGCCATCTATTTGACAGTTGTATTAATATCGAATAAAATACGGACAAAAGACTGGAAAATTTTACAATCTTTATATCAATAATTGGAAAAATATACGCAACCCAAATTATCCAATAACGTACTCACTATACAGGAGTTAGCAACTGGCAAATCTCGGTGCTATCCAGTGGGTAATAGCAGTGAATAACGTGTTGACAAGGATAAATTCAAAATTAATGAACCCCAGCCAGGGTGTAATTTCTTCTAAAAGACCGGCTTTTGCGATAGAATGGAAACTCCTGGTCTTCCTGATCCTGTTTATGGACGTAAAGTTAGCAGTAAAGGCCGTCGCCATCCTGTTCATCTACATCCTGCAACCGGATTTTAAATTTGGCTTCAGGATAAAGGATTCCAGGCTGCCCTTGTTCTATGTTATCATCATCTGGATTGCCTTATTGAATTTTGGGTTTTATTCTAATTTTTCCGGGAATTATCTACTGGTAGTGTTCACCGGCATTATGATTTGGGTAACATGCATTTTGGCCGTGCACCAGCTTAGGTTATTCGTTGAACATACTGATATTGACATTCTTCATAATACACTGTTGGCATTTTTCGTTTTAAATATTGCATTTTCCCTTCTTAATCTGATGATCATTTTTGTGGATATTGGAATCAGAAACCCATTTTTATACCAGGGCCAGTTCCAAAAATATTTTATCAATACCGGTGATTTTGTCAAAGGCATCAGCGCAGATACTTCCACAACAAATGCATTCATCAATTGCTTTGCTGTTGTCTATTTCCTGTACCAAAAGAAATATTTTTGGGTAATGGCTTGTATGAGCACCCTGCTCCTGACCGGGAGCAATTTCAGTTATTTCATTCTCCTCCTGGTCCTAATAATGATTTTTCTGTTTAAAAGTGTAAAAGAACAAAAAAGCGTCATTATAATATGTATCGGATTACTCATTACTTTTTTTTCAAAGATCTCTCCTCAAAATAAAGACTATGTTTCCGATAACCTCGCCAAGTTTTTTCTTACGAATAAAGAAAAACCGGTAACTCCACAAAAAAATCTGCTGATAAGAGAAACACCGGACAGCCTTTTGAGCTCTGAAGAAAGGAACGAAAAAATAGCGACCCTTTTTTTAGACAGCCTTGCGCGGGATCAATTAAAACGTAGTGGCATGACTGCCAAACAAGCGGCACGCATAGCTATAAAAAGACCAGAGATCCCGAAAGAAAATATACATTCGGCATCTTTTCAATGGAAAAGAGATACAACCATGTTCCAGCGGCAGTTATATGGTTATATTAAAAGTAAGATTCCTAATCCCAATGTCAATTATGGAGAAATATCACCTGGAAAAATACTGGCATACCAGCAATCGTATGAGTTTTTCAACGATCACCGGACAAGAATCATAACTGGTGATGGAATAGGAAATTTTTCATCAAAACTCGCTTTCAGGGCAACTGGTTTAAAAATGGCCGGTGGTTTTCCTCAACAATTCATTTATTGTAATCCGGATTTTCTGAACAACCATCTCAACCTCTTTGCTCATTTTTTTTTAAAACCCGCGAATACCCATTCCATTATACATATTCCGGGTTCAGTGTATGATCAAATGCTGACCGAATACGGGATATTGGGAATTGCTGCTTTTGTCCTTTACTATCTCGGTTTTTTTTACCGGTATCGAAAATTCCTTACTTACGGATTGCCGATAACATTCATTCTACTGGCTTTTTTTTCGGCCGACTATTGGTTTGAGCAACTATCTGTTGTGGCACTGTTTGAATTGCTCATGTTTATAAATATAAAAGAACAGACCCTGTACGCAAAATTTGTATCCAAAAAATGATCAAAGTAGCCATTATAGCCAGATCCACTTTATACTCTGTACAGGGCGGTGATACCATACAGGCCCTTCAAACAGCTCGCTTTTTGGGCAGTTACGGCGTTTCAGTGGACATTAAACTGACGCATGAAGACATTAATTATCGCAACTATAATTTACTTCACTTTTTCAATATCACCCGTCCAGCTGATATTTTGTTTCATATCAGAAAAGCTAATATTCCCTTTGTCGTCTCCACCATATTGGTAAACTATAGTGAATATGATAAATATTATCGAAAAGGTTTTTCAGGTATGCTCTTCCGGTATTTAACGGCTGATTCCATTGAATACATGAAAGCGATTTCCCGCTGGATATTGGGGAGAGACAAGATGATGAGTATGGCCTATGCGTGGAAAGGACAGAAAAGATCCATAAACGAGATAATTAAAAAAGCCAGGTTATTGTTACCCAATTCTGTTTCTGAATACAACCGGCTTAAAGAATTATATGGCTGCCGTACAAATTATATGGTTGTTCCGAATGCCGTGGACGGGGATTTGTTCAGATTTGATAAACGCATAGAAAAGGACCCAAATCTGGTATTATGCATAGCAAGAATCGAGGGCAGAAAAAATCAGTTAAACCTGATCAGGGCATTGAATAACACGCAATTCCAATTACTCATTATTGGCGCTCCGGCTCCTAACCAACTTTCCTACTATCAAAGTTGTCGCGAACTGGCGGCGGCCAATATCCGGTTTATTGATCATATCCCTCAGGAAGAACTTGTTGTGTATTATCAAAAAGCTAAAGTGCACGTATTACCAAGCTGGTTCGAAACAACCGGGCTAAGTTCCCTGGAAGCCGCTGCCATGGGCTGCAATATTGTTATAACAGATAAAGGTGATACCATGGAATATTTTGGCAACTATGCCGTGTACTGCACGCCGTCATCACCGGAGAGTATCTATGCGGCAGTTGAGAAAGCAGCTTCATTGCCCTACGATGAAAATTTACAATCAAAAATTGCGAAACTATATACATGGCAGCGGGCAAGTCTGCGTACATCGGAAGGTTATAAAAACATAATAAATAAAATATGGGACTAAAAATTGCTATCCTGGGAACCCGGGGTGTACCCAACAATTATGGCGGGTTCGAACATATAGCGGGTTATCTTTCCAGGGGGCTGGTGCAAAAAGGCCATGAGGTGACCGTTTACAATTCAAGTAAACATCCCTACCAGAAAACCGAGTGGCATGGTGTACAAATTATCCACTGTTTCGATCCGGAATATCTGATCGGCGTTCCCGGCCAGTTTGTTTATGATCTGAATTGCATTCTGGACACCCGTAAAAAAAATTATGACGTCATCCTGATGCTCGGATATACCAGCAGTTCCGTTTGGGGATTCCTATATCCGAGCAAATCAATTGTCATTACCAATATGGACGGTATGGAATGGCAGCGCAAGAAATATTCAAAGCCCGTCAGAAAGTTTTTGAAAATTGCCGAAAATCTGGCCGTCAGGTCTAGCAGGTTTCATGTGGCAGATTCGCCGGTGATCAAAGAATACCTGGATAACAAATACGGCATTAACAGTAAATATATCGCGTATGGAGCAGGTCTTTATCCGGCATCAGATGAAAATCTCCTGATTGAATACGGACTGATCAAAAACGAATATTTTTTATTGATGGCAAGAATGGAGCCGGAGAATAATATTGAAATGATACTGGATGGTTATTGTTTAACCGATTCCAAACTGAAATTTGTCGTTATAGGAAATACAGGCAACAGATTTGGGAAATACCTGGTTGTAAAATATAAGAATGAAAAGCGGGTCGTTTTCCTGGGGGCAATATTCGATGAAATCAAGGTTCATAGTATCACCGCCTTTTGCAAATTATATTTTCACGGACATAGCGTAGGAGGAACCAATCCTTCCCTGCTTGACGCCATGGCTTCGAAAGCACCGCTCGCCATACATGATAACGCCTTTAACAGATCCATAGTAAAAGAAAATGCACTACAGTTCCAAAATGCGGCCGATGTCAGAAACCTCGTCAATGCGAATCAATATCTGAATGAAACGCACATAAACAATAATTTCATTACAATATCAAATGAATATACCTGGGACCAGATCATAAACAAGTATGAGAATTATTTTCTCGCCTGCTATCTGTCAAACCAGGAATATTATCCTTTAAATCGTGAAGAAAGTATTTTATATAAAAGATAATACGGAGAATAAGATAAGTTATTTCCACTTACTCTTTTTCCTGATCGCACTACCGTTCGACAGGTTCTACAGTACCATTATTCTGATCAGCTTCCTCATACACACCATTATCTTTTTAAGGAAAAAGGCGCTCAAAAATATTGACGGAAAAATGCTTATTCTCCAGTCGGTATTCTTTGTATCCCTTTTTTCTGCCATTTACGCCCCCTCCTTTAAGGACAGTTCGAATGTCATCACCAAACAACTAGCCATATTCCTGTTTCCATTTCTGTTTGCAATAACATCACTGGATTTTGCCAGGTACAGGACGGAACTCATGAAGGGTTTTACCATTTCCTGCACGCTCACGGTTATCTATTTGTTCTTTGACGCCATCCATGTGATCTGGTATAGTAAGCTTCCGCTGAAAGAACTGTTTTCGTGGGCATTTGTTAATCACAATTTCTCACTACCCATAGACATGCACGCGACCTATCTTTCTATGCTTCTTGTATTATCCATTGTGTATTGCCTGCAACAATTATTTTGCCATGTCACCAGGTACAACAAAATACTTTTTATCAGCTGTTCGGTTATTCTCTTTGCCGGATTAATTCAACTAAGTTCAAAATCTGCGATATTCGCCCTATTTATCATCATAATGATCGGCTTCCCCTGGTTTTTGGTCAGAAAAGAAAACAGGTCCTGGTACCTGATCGTTTCTCTGATCGTTTCTGCCCTGTTAATAACCGGCATTCTTTCCTTCCAGGCTTTCCGTTACAGGTATGTCAATACACTGGAAAATGACCTGTACGGAGACAGAGGACTTGTGAAAATGAATGGACGTTTTGACAGATGGAACACAGCCATGGCCCTGGTAGAAAAATCTCCCGTTTTTGGTACGGGTAGCGGGTCCGAGGATCCCTTACTCAGAGAATCTTATTTCGAAAGAAAAATGTACGGGCCCTACCTGTTATCGCTGAATGCACACAATCAATACATCAGCTTCATGATCAACTCCGGTGTGATCGGTCTGATGATATATCTTGGAACACTGGGCTGGGGCTATTGGAAATCCATAAAGAATCGTGACATATTGTTTTTCAGCTTTATTGTGCTGGTTACTATTGTATCTTTTTCAGAAGACCTGCTGGATGTAAATAAGGGAATATTTTTTTATGCCTTTTTCTTTCCATTTTTCAACCGGCCGGTCCAGGACATTATTGTGTAATTTTTGTTTTATGAATTGCAACCTCTTTTTCAGATTGACGTTTTATAGTATAAGGGTCAGATCATGTTTTTAACAACTCTTTAAATGAAATATCTGTGTATTGATAAAGACATCTTAGCAACGCTTACCTATTTCAACCTGTTTGATTATCCGTTGAGAAAGCGTGAGATATTTATTTTTCTGGGGCATTGTGATAACTTCAAGGAGTTCGATCTGGCGCTATGCAACCTGGTAAATGAATCCGCTGTTTTTAAAATCGGTGACTTTTTCAGTCTGCAAAATAATTATGCACTTGCTGAAAGGCGCTCCAGGGGCAATGAGAAAGCCGCCAGAATGCTCGTGGAGGCTGAAAAGGCAGCGAAGATCATATCTGCTTTCCCATTTGTGAAAGGGATCGCGGTTTCAGGCTCGCTGTCAAAATATTTTGCTGACGATAAAGCAGATATAGACTTTTTCATAATCACCGAAGCGAACCGGTTGTGGATCGCCAGAACGCTTCTGCATATTTTCAAAAAGTTTACGTTTTTATTTAATATGCAGGATCATTATTGCATGAATTATTTCATTGATGAAGCCGAGCTTGGTATAATTGAAAAAAACATCTACACCGCAACGGAGATCGCTACTATATTGCCACTTCACGGCAGCAAGTCATTTGAATCTTTCTATAAAGTAAATAACTGGAGCAGGATATTTTTTCCAAATAAGAATATGGATGCTTCCATAGCAAAGGAAATAAAAAAAACATGGTACAAATATTTAACGGCGAAGGTTTTTAATAACCGGTTTGGCAATTTACTGGACAATTATTTAATGAAACTGACTGCAAAAAGATGGGCTTCCAAAACCCGCCTGAACAGAAAAGATAACAAGGGATTTTTGTTGGGTATGCAGACAAATAAACATTACTCGAAACCCAACCCGGATAATTTTCAGAAAATTTTGTTGAAGCGATACGAAAATAATCTGGCAGAAGTTTTTAATCGGTACGAGCTTTGCAGGTCAGCTGAATGGAGAAAAGAGAATTAATGGAACCATCCGGTGTAATTTCATTTCTTTTTGAATGAAATGATATAATAGTCTCCCACATTTTTCCAGGGCCAGCTGTTTTTCAGTCTTTCCTCGGCCCCGCATAAAAACGAATATATCCTTGGGTATTTTTCCGGAAAACCTTCAACATAAGAAGGAGGAACTATACAGCATAATCCTTCAGTTTCCAATAATTTAAATTTATCTTTTAATTCACGTTTCAAATATCCGGGTGAATAATACCAGCAGGTAAATGAAGCTCCGTCAATATTTGCTTTTCTTCCATTTGAACTGAAAAAACGCCGGGTGGCTGTTTTAAATTTTCCTTTTAGCAAGAATATGGACTCCCAAAGACAAAACCCGGGAAGTATCACCAACACAATAATTCCCCCGGGTTTCAACAGCCTGCCGAAACCGCCCAGGACCCGGTCCAGATTACCGGTACAATTCAGTCCCGCAAAATTTGAAAAGATGCAATCAAACGGTCCTTTATTTACAAGCTCACTCAATGCCGTAAATGAACAAAGCTCATTACTCACCGATCCGGCTAACTGGTGAAAAGCCACTTTCCCCATTAATTTCTCCTGCATGCCGGCAGAAATATCCGTAGCGTGTACATGGAATCCCCGTTGGGCCAGAAAAATGGCGTCGTCACCCGTGCCCGCATTCAATTCGAGCACACTGCTCCCAGGTTGTAAATACTTCAGCAGGTGATGCCTGACGCGGTCCCGTTTATAATGAATAATGCTGTTTTTTGCATACAGTTCATCAAAAATAAGTGACTGGCTATCGAATGCATTCGCTGCCTGCCGTTCACTGATATGGTCAATTTGTAAACCCATGCGCCGTCTTTTCAAGCCTGCTTAGTTTTTGTTTGTCAATATATGAAGCGGGCAAATAGTAAAATGCGGATAATGCTCTTTTTAACCGGGAAATATTTAACCTGAAAGGATGGGCGAACAGCTGTTTTATATTTTCAAACGCCAAATGCTTTCTGTAACTCTTATGAACATACCGGTGCAGTTGCTTGTAAAACGCCGGCTGATACGTATTACTGAACATTAACGCGAGCTCGTCTGAATCATTCCAGTTTGTTTTATTTACCAATTGACTTTTTACCTTTTCAAAGAAAACGGTGCCGGGTAGTGGATAAGAAACTGAAATTCCGATTTCATGCGGCAATAATTCATTGATCATCGAAATCGTCTTTTCAATGTCCTCCTTGGTTTCGGTCAGATAGCCAAACTGAATAAAAAAGGATGGCTTGATACCGCAGTTTTTTAATAAATGGGTGGCTTCATATATCTGCCGAACGGTAGTGCCCTTGTCCATGGCATCCAGAATTTTTTGAGAACCGCTTTCCGCACCCATCCAGATATTATCACATCCGGCCCTTTTCAGGTCCCGTATATTATTCTCTTGTAAAAGCAGGTCCACTCTTCCCTGCATCTTAAATTTGAAAACCAGCCCTTCCTTCTCTGTCAGGTCCGCAAATTCCTTTACCCAACCCGGCTTGAGACCAAATATATCGTCACAGAACCAGATATGGTCAAACCGAAACTTCTCCTTCAGCATCTTTAATTCATTCACGACATTTGTCGGACTCCTGGAATTATACCGGTTTCCGTAAATAGGCTTGGCACACCAGTTACATTTAAACGGGCATCCCCTGGTGGTACCCATGTTCAGGGAAAAATACCCGGCATGTTTTAACCACATTTCCCTGTACGGCTCCATATCGATGAGATCCCATGCCGGATATGGAAGCGAATCAAGGTCCTTGATAACAGCCCGGGCCTTTGTTTTCACAACCGCGTGATCATGTTTAAATGCAAGCCCTTCAATAGCGAAATAATCGGTTCCGTTTTTGGCCAGCGCGTTGGTAAGTTCAAGCAGAGAAAGTTCGGCTTCGCCCATTAAGATAAAATCTGCCCCGGCATTGAGATACATTTCAAAACGATCAGTCGAATCGGAACTGGAAACAATAACGGTGCATCCCCTGTCCTTTGCATACCGGATCATTTGAAAAGCTGCCTCCCGCATATTTTGAAGGCACATTTTGGTCAGGTAATTAAATCCATCGTCATATATAACAAATATTTCCGGTTCCACTTTTTCAATAGGAGCAATTATGGCTTCAGGGCTCCTTACAAACATCGTATCGAAAAATGAAACTGTATAACCATGCTCTTTAAGAAACGATGCCGCATACAGGGTTCCCAAAGGCGCATAGGGCTTTCCCGTAATCCATTGTTTCGGGTCAAACCGCAAAAAATAAGAATGTGTAAAGAGAATCTTTTTCATACGGGGTATATCAGTCAACAATCATTAACAATATGATCGAGGCTTCAATGTTTATTATATCTGAATATATTATAATTATACATACTGGTATCCAGCCTGTAATTTTTCGCCGCAAGCTCATTAATAAATTGCCGGATATCCGGATCCACGGCAACTGAATATCCTTCAGATAAAGGCACAGCCATTAGGGCGGGTTTATCTGATAAAAGGTCGGAAAATAAACGCCGCCTGGCGGAAGGAGTTTGCGTAACGTTAAAATAAATACTGGGCGACTGTCTTTCAGAATACACCTGAATCTGGGCGCCATAACCGGCCACATATACTTTTTCGCTGGCAACCGTATTTGAACGGATCCATAATCCGATTTGCTTTTTCATATTCTCGTCTTCAAAGACCGGTGTTTGACTATCCGATTTTGTGAGATTATTCTTTGAATAAAAAAAACGCTTAAAGGCAAATAGAGGTTCGAATGTTTTCGGAAAAAATACAATCCACAGACCCAGCAGAATTTGTTTTGCGGGCGCCCGGTCGTTTTCAACCCAGTAATTTATTACAAAGGCACTCATTAATGACATAGCCGGTAAAAGATCCTTAAAGTGAACCCGGTCATATATTCCTACAATCATAATGCCCAAAAATTCACTTATGAGCCACACTTTTAAAAAATTCAATTTTCTAACCAGGAAAAAATATAACACGACTGCCGGATAAAATAAGAGAAGTTCAGAATAAAAATAACCGTCAGCAAATTGTTGAACCTTCCAGGCCAGGGAATGGGCGGTGGCACTGCCCGCACCAAAATTATCAGTAATTCCGTAAAACAATAGTTCATTCATTTTAATGCCCGCAAAACCAGCAAGAATGACAAGAAATGAGGCACTCGTCACTATTCCCAGCAAAAATAAAAACGCCGATTTAGGATTTTTTTTAAAAGTAAAAATGAAGACTGGTAATATTCCAAATATGGCGGATAACCGGAACCCACATCCTAATCCGGCAAACAAGCCACCAATAAAGGCAAATTGATTTTTGTTTTGAACAATACAAAAATATATGGAAAGAATCACGGCAGTAATCGCGTAGGTTTCTGTATATGAAACATATTTACCACCGGTTGAGCGCCATAGCAATGAAAGGCCATAACAACTGATGGCAAAAATTCCTGCCCTGGGGCTGATGGTCCTTTCAGCAATTTTAAAAAGCCCGTAAATTCCTGCTGACTGAACAGCCATTCCTAACAGCCTGGGAAACCAATAATTGACTCCAAATAACCAATCTGAAATTCCAAATATTAAAAATACCAGGGGTGATTTATTATCCACTCCGCCTCTATAGGGTACCAATCCGTTTCTGATCCAGTTGCGGCCGATATAATGCCACATGGATTCATCAAAAGTAAAGATCATCGGAACCGTAAAAAAAGCTATTATGCACTGAAGAACCGCAATGACCAAAATCAATTGCAGTGGTTTAATGCTGACATCATTGCTTTCCGCCGTTAATTCATGCATGATATTCATTTAAATTTTTAAAGCAGGCCTTAAATTTAAATAACAAACGCATTTCCGGCAGGTCTCATTCTTATCCATATCCAGGTTTTTTCTGAATGCAATGGCAGTAGGACTATTGATGATCGAATCCAGGGAGGCCGATTTAATATTCCCGTATGCCTTATGAAAAAAACAGGGCCTCACCGTCCCATCGGCTTCAATTACCGTTGATACCCAGGGCGCATTACACTTTTTATAAGGAAATTCATGGTATCCGTAAAAAGCGGAATAATATTCATATATCTTCTGCATTTTTTGCGGAGATTCCAGAATAAAATGGGTCTTAAAATCATCGCTGAAATGAATGAGGATATGTTCCAGGACCCGTTTTAATTCCTCCAGATCCTCCTCAGCCAAAAGTATTTCATGTTGCCTTTCTCCGTTCCACAATGTTTCCCTGTTAAAAGCGCTGCTGCTTACGTCTGCGGGCAGGAAACTGATTGAATCAAGCCCGATTTCCTTTGCAGCCCGGATGATATCGGGCCATTGACGGAAATTCAGCCGGTGGATCACGCTCCTGCCGCTAACCTGAAAATGCGGATCGATTGTCCTGACGGCTGCAATTCCTTCTTTGAGTTTACTAAACGCACCGGGTATATTCCTGATGGTATCGTGTAATTTTTCATCCCCGTCCAGTGAAATGATGACGTCATCCACCCATTCGACCAATTGCGCTGCATTTTTTTTTATGGTCAGGCCGGTCGATAGCAAGCTGATCTTAATATTCTGAGATTTCAAAATTTCGCAAAACCTGAAAAAATTTGGGTTGAGTAATGCCTCTCCGCCGGACATAACAACTTTCCGTGTCTGGAATTTTTTTAAAGTTGCTAATAGCCCGCAGATATCCTCCTCATCCAACTGTTTGAGGTTATGATTTCCCTTCCAGATATCACACATTACACAACGACAATTGCAGGAACTATGCGGCATTAAAATAACAATCGGCAGGCTGCTTATCTTGTCCGTTTGTAAACTGATATAGCGGTTATAAGTCTGATATAGTGATTGTATCATCATAACACCGATATGCAGATCCACGGGAATGGATCATTTCGAGCAAATAATTTATTTTTAAAGTTTAGGGGATTAAATAACAATTTATAGTGAAAGGCCTTCAAAGAATCAAAAGAATGATGAAAATAGAATTTGGCCATTTCATCGTACCCAATGGATTGATAGTATAACTGACTCCGTTGTTTTGCCTTTTCCAATTCATCAGTCTGGTAAAAATGGCTATCCAGGATATGGATTTCCCCTGCCGGGTTTAAATGAGACAGAGCCGCCCCGATAATTTGATCGAAAGAAGGAAAATACTGAATGGCAGCCGCAAAAATGATCACATCAAATGTGGCATCAGACGCAATGGTTCTGATATCTCCTTCTGCAAATTCCAAATTCGGCTTCTTACCAAAAACCCTTCTGGCCTGGAATAATTCTGTTTTATTTATATCGGTACCCGTTATGAATGAATTCTTCAACGAGGCAAGTTTACCTGAAAGCCACCCGTTGCCGCAACCGACTTCCTGTATGAACAATGGTTTGTTCTTATGTTCAAGCCAATCCATTAACCTGGAGCCTGATCTTTTCCTCACCTGCCATTCTTCATAATGAATGTGAGACGGTTCAATGAATGGCAATAGAGCGACCTGCTCATCGGAATAAATCCGATTCTCCTTTTGCCTTGATGCCGTATACATTTTCGCGAAATTCTTTCCGGGAGCAGAAGCTTGCAGAGGATCCGTTAAAATGTTGTTGGAACTTATCAACTGTATTTTTTTTAGGTCTATTCAAATCCTTCCATATTCTAAAATGCCGGGACCGCCGTCACCAGAACATTAAAATCCCTGGATCTCCGGTTGCCTGTACTTCCACATGCGATGCAGCAACTTTATTTCATAAGGGTATTTGTGCATGTTTATATTGTATCTTATGCCTGCCACCAGGTGGATGGCCTTCCTTTGAAATTTGCTTAATCTGATGTCCGTTACCGTTGGGTAGTATCCATTTAACACGGTTTCAAAATTTTTGATCTTGTCAATCATCGCCGGTGTGAGCCAGGGGGTCAATGGATTTTTCCGGAGGTCAAAGTTCTCCCAGGCGGGACTTATCCAGTCTTCCAGTTTTTCGGGAAATTTAAACCCTTTGGCAAGTGCCTGGTTGTACAATTCGGAGCCCTCGGTAGCCACCGGACTGTATGTATATACAACAATTTCGGTTCCCGGGTTTATTCGTTTGATTCGCTTAATGAAGCTGATATCAAAATCAATCTGCGCCTCTACCTCGGCAGGTGTGGGAGCCGGAGTACCCAATACAAAAGAGTATTCCGGAATGATGTCGAATTTTTTCATGCGCGCCGCAAACTCCGCGATCTGTTCCCCGCTTTGTGTTCCTCCCTTATCCATCTGTTTGAGAACGGCATCGTTCCCGCTTTCTGCGCCAAAAAAAATAATTGTACAACCTGCGTCCCGAAGAAGTGCCAGCGTGGAATCTTTGAATTTATGCATGGTATCAATACGAGCCATGCCCCACCATTTCATTTTTTCCGGCAATATCAATTTGGCAAATTCCACCGTGCGTTTCTCCGAGACAAAAAAATTATTGTCATGGAATTCAATGGCGTCAGCGCCCCATTTGTCCTTGATAAATTTAATATCGTTATAAACTTTCTGCGCAGATTTCGCTTTCCACCTGGCTTCATAGGTCGGAACAACAGCACAGAACGAACAGGTGAACGGGCAACCGATACTGGAATGATACGCCAGTGTCTTTTGCCCCAAATAAGTCTTTCCCAGATATTTATCCATTGGATAAATCTGTGCCAGCTTATTATATGGAAGATCCGGCAGATTATCCTGCTCGATAAGATCTTCTTTTATGGTTTTAATGATCCGGTCTCCCGATTTATAAATCAGATTTTTTATCAGCTCAAAGGGCTGATTTTTTTCCAGGGCATCAATGAGTTTGGGAAAACAATGATCGCCCGGTCCGTTGATCACAAAATCAACATATCCTGATTGCAGGACTACCTTATATTGATTTGTCGGGAAATATCCACCCCAGATGATTTTGATTTCCGGGTAATATTCCCTGATCTTCTTCGAGAAAGGAATCGCCTGCTTGAGTTGAGGACCGGGCATAACAGTAAACCCTACATATCCGAACTGACCCGTTTCCAGATATTGCATGATTCTGGCCAGTGGATCTTCTTCCCGATTGCCATCGACGATTACCCATGGATTTTTGCCTTCAATGGAAGCAGCTATGTTTAAAATGGAATTGGGTACCCGATGTTTAGCAACGGCGCTTTTTGGATTGACTAGTAAAACACCTGTCATAGAATTTTCGGGAGCTTTATGCTCTCTTTGTAGTACGTTTAACGTTTGCAGCCGGTTGCAGAAAAAACTTAATAAAAGCTGGAAATACAACCTATCCCTGCCGGTTCCCGTACTAATTTAAAGGAAAAGTCTTACTTTCTTCATGCTTCCTAATAATATGTTAACGTCAATTAAAAAATTACTCCAAAAAGCCAGCTTTCCGAACTCTGAAAAGGACACCGTATCGGCCTACGATATCTGGTCCTTTTCCTATGACATCCAGCCCGGCAACCTGATGCTCGACCTGGACGAACTGATCTTTGCAGAGCTGATCAAAAATGTTGATCTTAAAGATAAGACCGTCGCCGACTTCGGTTGCGGCACGGGCAGGCACTGGCAAAAAATATACGAAAAGGACCCGGCAACTGTGATGGGATTTGACGTTTCACCCGGCATGTTGCATCAGCTCATTCGTAAATTTCCGTCTGCAATAACCCAACTGACTACAGACAATTTGTTAAAAACTGTGCCAGATTCACATATCGACTGCCTCATCACAACACTTACCATCGCCCATATCAAAAATATTGAAGAAGCCATTGCTGCGTGGTCAAGGGTCTTAAAAATAGATGGCGACCTCATTATAACAGATTTTCATCCCTCCATGCTGGCAAAAGGAGGTAAACGAAGTTTCAGTCATGATGGCAGGAGTCATTCGGTAATAAATTTTGTTCATCCACTGGAAAAAGTAAAAAAGATCTTTTATAAAAACGGACTTACCGTTATCAAAGAAGAAGAAAGAAAAGTAAATGAAGAAGTCAGGCCCTATTATGAAACCCAAAATGCCTTGTCCGTCTACGACCGCTTTCATGGCATGCCCATTATTTATGGACTACGATTAAAGAAACTTCGTGCTGCTGAATAATGTCATGTTGCTGAATGGGACTCAGTCGGTCAATATTGCCGTCAGCGCCGGCAGGATAGTGGCCATAGGAGCCAGTAAGCGTGATGAAACCGATCAATATAAAATTCATTTTACAGAAGCCCTTGCCATTCCCGGGCTGATCAACTCACATGATCACCTGGATTTTAATTGCTTTCCCATTTTTGGTGAGAGAAAATATAATAACTACACGGAGTGGGGTAATCATATTCAGAAAACATACAGAGACCAAATTGACGCCATTTTAAAAATTCCCCGGAATATAAGGGCATCCTGGGGAATGTATAAAAACCTGGTTGCTGGAATAACGACCGTTGTAAATCACGGATCCTTTTTGAAAATAACGAATCCGCTGATCAATATTTACCAGGAGCCCCAAAATCTTCACTCCGTCAGATTTGAAAAGAAATGGAAATGGAAATTGAATAATCCTCTTCTAAAAAACAAAGATTGTGTCATTCATACGGGCGAGGGCGTTGACGAACAATCCTACGACGAAATTGACAAATTGCTGAAATATAATTTGCTGAAAAGAAATCTTATCGGAGTCCATGGCGTGGCCATGAATGCTATCCAGGCCAAAGGATTTAAGGGCCTGGTATGGTGTCCCGAATCCAACCGGGTTTTGTTGGACAGGCATGCGGACATAAAACAGTTAAAAGCTCATTCCCTATTGGTTTTCGGGACCGATTCCACGCTGACCGGTAACTGGAATATCTGGCAACATTTACGGCTTGCCAGGTCATTGGAACAGGTGAGCGACGAGGAATTATTCAGCATGGTGACAAGTTCTCCGGCCAAACTCTGGAATATGCATACCGGCGAATTGGCTGCAGAAAAAGATGCTGATATCCTTATCGTAAAGAAGAAGAGCGGAACTGCCCGATGGGATGATTTTTTTAGGATCAATCCTGAAGACATATTAATGATCTTACATAAAGGAAAGATCAGGATGTTTGATAAAACGATGTTTTCTCAATTAAACAGCCTGTATGCCGATCTTTCGAACTTTAGCCAGATAAGCGTGCATGGCGTCGTAAAATTTGTGGAAGGCGATTTGCGGACTCTTATAAGTTCTATCAGGGATTATAACCACGATATTGTTCTGCCGTTTGATATTTATACCAGTGGATAAGCTATTCCCTTCCCCTTCTGGTGCAGATAATGTAAAAAATGAATGTGAAATAAATGTTTGTGCGGAGAATGTAAAAAAATTTCATTTATTTCCTCTCCCCACAAAAGCATATGGCTTCCCAGGTTCATCGTGTTTACTACTCGTATCTCCTTATAGCTATCTGCCCATTCAGGTATCGGGAAATTAAATATTTTACTGTCAATGAGCCCGAAAGGCAGGTCAGATCCCGATAATGGCTCGCGGTGATGTTTTCCAAGCTGATAAATGGTGTCCTTGAATTCATAAGGAACCTCAGAAACAGCCATTTTTTTTGTTTCAATGATCCGTGCAAGAGTAATATTGCTGTGCCGCAAACCGAACACATATCTTTTGCTGAACGGAATATCTCCCACCAGGTCCATGGGAAAAATATTAAACCAGTTCTCCTCTCTAAAAGATATCAGCCTTACTCTGCGGGGATAGCTGTAGGCTGCTGAATAAGATTTTAATTTAACGAGATCCTGTTCAGGCTTTTTATAATGCCGGTAATACAGTAACCGGGTCTTAATAAAATTGATATGATGTACCCTGACTGCAGAAAGTTTCAACAGTAAAAGGGTTCCGTCGTTTTCTTCTATCCTATTAACATATTCCAGCTTTATTACGGCTACATTGGCACCCCCCTCGTTGTCCTTAAAATACATCCTGTAACCCACTTCCTTTTTTAAAGAACTCGTATTAACTTTTTCCGCAAGCCAGACACCAAAAACAACAGGATTAAGGCATAAAAGCCAGTGGGTAATAGATATATCTATCAGAACGCCCCCCATTTCGAGGTAGACTTTCTCCTGTATTGCATCTTCAACTGTTACCGTTGCATACTCCCTGACAGGAGTATCGCCAAATAATAAATTCCGGAGAAATTTTTTCATTTCCGAACCAAATGTATCAAACGAAATCCAAATCCATGCATACTCTCCGTATGACTTATTTCAAAACGAGTTGCTGCGGCTTTTTGAATGGCGTTAGTTGAATGAATATAAACCATCTGTCGCTCACCATTATGTTCAATAAAAAAACTCACGGGATTTCCGGATAGTAGAGAGTGTACTGTACCCCTTAGATTCGATCTGAATCTTTTTAATAGTCCGTAATCCAGTACCAGAGCAATCAGTATGCCGCCCGGCTCCAATATCAGGGCCAGCTTTTCAAAAAGTAATCCAATATCGGGTATGCAATTAATAACAGCAAAATTCGCAAGAACCGCGTCCATTTTCCGGCCAAGCGGATATACACCATTCCAGCTTCTGAAATCTGTCTTTTTCTCGTCAATAAAAATAATACTGCCTCCGGGGTATTCCGTATTGACCCGGTCAATAGCAATCTGACGCATAGAAACAGAAGGCTCACAAAAATGAATTCTGTATTTTTGTTTCATGAGCCAGTCAACATCCCGTCCTGTTCCTCCTCCAAAATCCAGTACATTGCCTCCTTTCACAAGGGAGGTGAAAGCCGCTGCCACTTTTGCCCGGACGATTGAATTGTTTGCGTCTTTATTTAAAATGGCATCATACCCGGCTGCTATTCCATTGTAGTACGAAATATTTTGCCTGCTTATTTGCTCATCGCTCTTCTTTTGATTTCCGGACATTACTGATTATTGTGCTTTGTAAAATTATTCTAATTATGTGTATAATATTGCATATTCCTAATTTGGCAGGCCATGCGTATCGTTTTCCTGAGTTATAATTATTCCCCGGATATTCATTCTCCAAAGGAATGGCTTGAGAGAATAAAATTTTATATTGGCTGGTCCGAGTACCTGGCGAATCATCATACCGTAATACGCGTGGATCAAATCAATTATGAAGGAACATTTATCAACAATGACATTCAATATTACTTCGTGAACGACGGTAAGAAAATAAATTATTTCCCACGGAAACTAAACCGTTTTGTAAAAGATCTTAACCCTGACGTTGTTGTGGTTAGCAGTTTTCTTTTCCCCTTACAGGTTATTCAACTGAGAAACATGCTGGGGAAAAAAGCAAAAATCATTATACAGCACCACGCAGAAAAGCCATTTACCGGGCTGAAAAAATATATCCGAAGGTTTGCAAGCAGCAAAGCCGATGCTTTTCTTTTTACTTCATATCATACTGGCGCCGGTTGGGTAAGGAATAAAAATCTGGATACTATTCAAAAAATATACGAGCTGGTAGAAGTTTCTTCCGGTTTTTATCCTGTTGAAAGAAAGATCGCGAGAGAAAAAACACAGGTAACCGGCTCACCGGTTTTTTTATGGGTTGGCAGGCTGAATCAAAACAAGGATCCATTAACGGCAGTGAAAGCTTTTCTGCAATTTGCAACACGTCATCCCAAATCCAGATTGTATATGATCTACCATACGGACGAATTGGTTGCAGAAATAGAAAAACTCCTTCCCAAAAAACCCGGTACCGGCCCTGTTGTGCTTATTGGAAAAATTCCCCACAACGAATTGTTATACTGGTTTAACAGCGCTGATTTTTTTGTTTCCGCTTCGCATTATGAGGGTAGCGGTACGGCGCTTTGTGAGGCCATGAGTTGTGGCTGTATTCCAATTGTCTCAGATATCCCATCCTTCCGGATGATCAGTGGCCATAGCGGTTTGCTCTTTGAACCCGGCAATATAGAGGCATTAGCTTCGGCTCTGCAGCAAGCGCTCCATTTAGATGTTGAAGAGAAAAAAAACAATGCCCTGTACCGATTTAGAACTGAACTTTCCTTCGGGGCCATTTCTGCAAAATTTCAGGAACTCATCAATTCCTTGTAATTAAATAATCGAATGATCTCTTGCGCACTCTCACCGCTGGTAAATGTCAATACGGGTTCGTACACGGTTTCCGGATCAAACAATATGCCCCGGGTCTTTTCAAACATTTGTTTTTCGGTCTGAACGATATTCCAGTGTTTAATATCCCGATTCATCGGCTGTACAAAACTAATTACATGACAGCCCGCATACAGGGCTTCGATACAAACAACTCCCAACCCTTCATATTTTGAAGGATGTAAAAAAACTTTACTGCGGCTCATTGTCCTCAATATTTCCTCATGCGTCAATTCTCCGGTCAGTGTAATATTCTTCTGTAAATCGTATTTTTCCAGCAACATTTTTAATTTATCCTCCTCCGGGCCCTTGCCGCACAATAGCGCCTTTATTTCCGGGAAATGTTGCCTGATATTATAAATAATCTCAATAAACAAATGATATTGTTTCAGGGGTATCAATGAACCCACTCCCAAAATGTCAATATCCCTTGCTGTATTTACGCCTGTAAACTCTGCCGCCCGGATCCCGACAGGAATGATGAATTTGGGACGTATGCCATGGTTTCTTTGAAATTCCTCCTGAATAAAATCTGAAAGAGCGATCAGTTCCGTTTCCGATGGCTTTATTCTGGATACGTATTTATTCCCTTTTTTTGCATCCTGACCCTGTATCCAGCAAAAATGGGGAAGATGATTTCTTTTTGCAAAACGGTTACCCAGGAAAGCGCATTCATTGCACCATAAACTAAGAATGCCAAGCACTTGATTTCTACGAACAATTTTTTTCATTTTTACCCAGATCCTCAGCCATATAAATAGTTTTTTAAAACCCTTCTTCTTCCAACCGTTAAAACTGAATACCTCATTTTTGTTCCATTGATAATCACCCCTGATAAAAGGATATTCAAACGTTAATATGTCCAGATCCAGTAATGGGAACTGCGTGTTCAATTCCCTGATGAAATTTTGCAGAAAAGGCAGGCAGGTTGTATCCCCTTCATCCCGGGGAAAACCGGGCGTGAGAATGATCAGTCTATTATTACCCCTATGCATCCATATAGTATTTTTTATTACAAAAAGACAACGCCTCCTTATTATGGGTGATCAATACGACAATCCTGCCGGCAGCAGCAATTATCTGTAATTGATCCAGCATTTCCTTTTCCGCCGATTCATCCAGTTCATTAAATGGTTCATCCAATATGAGCAGGTCAAAATCATGATAGAGCGCGCGGGCCAATATGATACGTTGTCTTTGACCCCCACTGAAATTCTTTCCATTTTCAGTGACGATGGTATGTAATCCCCCGGGAAATGAGTGGATCATTTTATCAATACCCGTAATAGTTAAAATCCGGTCGATTTTTTCCATGTCATAATAACCTTCCTGGAATGTGATGTTTTCAATAATAGAAGCGTGAAGAAAAAAATGCTGCTGTTTTATATATGATATCCGGCCCCAGTATAATTTTCTTGTTTCCGCGTCAGCGATCAGACCATTAAAAAAAATGTTACCGGAATCTGGTGTAAGGAAACCCAATAACAAATTAATAAAAGTTGTCTTCCCGCGCCCCGATATGCCGGATATGCCCGCTAAATCACCCCTTTTCAACCCCAAAGAAAAAGATTTGAGGATGGTTTTTTCACCATAATTAAAATAAATATTCTCAAGTTCCACCGAATCTACAGGTGTATTGTAATATTTCCTCAAATGCAATTGCCCTGCATCTTCCAGTCCGGCAACCGTATAAGCATAAGTTTTGACCTGGCCGATGGTGTTTGTCATTTTAACGATCCCCGGAATGATTTTGTAAGCGGCCACCATCAGGGCGCCAATGGTCACCAGCTGAACGGTACTATGGCGAACGGAATAGAAGTTTACCAAAATAAGAATGAATAGGCCAAAAATGGCAAAAACTTCTATGAGTCTGGGCGGCATACTCTGAATGATCAGCCTTTCGGAAAGAAAATGATTCTGTTGCACCTGGAAACGGTCATACCGGCTTGTAAAGAATTCATTTTTCAGATAGATATTACTTTCGACATAACCTGACAGGGCTTCCTGCAGATGCTGCATCGCCTGTTCACTTGTTTTTTTTCCGAGCTCGCGCGATTTGTTCAGTTTTCTTTTCATTAAAAATGAAATAAATAATACAGGGGGCGCGAGGATCAAAATCAATAAAGGAAAGAGCAACGGATTGTAAACCAATATGGCCAGGAGCGTAATGCCGACCAATACAATCTGGCTGAATACCTGCTGCATCCCATTTAGCACATAGTGACAGAATTCAATGGGTTGCTGGCTTATTCTCCTGTTAATCACAGAAGAATCAACATGAACATAATCGGGGTAGCTCCCGTTCAGGTATTGCAATAAATTATTTCTGGAAATCCTGGAAGCGACGTTATAGACAAAATTATATTGCCATTTTGATATGACAAATCCAAGTAAATTTTTTAATGTAAAGAGCAGGAAAAAAAACCCGATAAGAAAAAGCGGGTGCTGTTCAAATATTGACCATGAAATAAATCTGGCCGGCGTATGGAAAGGCTGTGTATAAAAATTTATTACATAAAGCAGTCCGATGAGAAAGCCGATATCCAACACACTGATAAAAACGTCTGCTACTGCAAGTTTCCAGAGTTTTTGCTTCTCCCCGGCGTTAAGAATGCGGAAAATATCCCGTACAATCTGCTTCAAATTCCCGTTTTGACCATTAAAGTATCCATCATTCGTTCTTTATCCTTTTCTAATCCTGCATTTTCAGAATACGAAATATACGTCTTCTCATACCCGATAATTATTGAAAGTTTGGTATTTTTTAATGTATTTTCCAACAATTAACAGCATTTCATAAAAATTCAGGCTTTCAAAGCTATCCTAATTTGGCAAATTAATATCAGCTGACTCAGATCACCCAATGAATATTAGCCCGACCCATATCTTATTCGTACTGATTATTTTCCAGTTGCTTTTCCTAAGTATATTTTTATTGACACAGGAAAAAAGGAAACGTCCCGGCAACATTTTACTCGGTTTGTTTTTTTTATCCATCGGTTTTAACCTGTTGGATGTTTTCCTTTTCCAGACCGGTGTCTATAAATCAAATCCGCAAATGGCCGGCTGGGGAAGCTGTCTTCCCCTTTTATTTGGTCCCTTTATTTATTTTTATACCCAATCCGTTACATCCAAAAATTTTACGATTTCATATAAAAGCGGGTTACATTTTTTACCTTTTCTTGTTTTGTTTGCCGGCACGGAATTTTATTATCTCCGTCAGCCCCGCGGTGTTCAGGAACAGTTTTTATCGGCCCTGAGCCAGTATCATCTGCCAGCATCCTTATCCATAGTTTCCACCCTGATTTTCGTTCAATTCTTATCCTATGTCTTGGCTTCTCTTAGATTGGTTAACCGGTATAAAAAAGCCTCGGGACAATATTTTTCTGACACGAAGAACAGGGATGTAACCTGGCTCTATGCCATGCTGATCTTTTTTATCGCAATCATTATCATTTCTGCGCTCAACGGATTGTTTGCCCAGACAAACCTGGTAAAATATTATTTATTGGTCTTCAATTTTGTGATACTGGCAATGCTTGTTTTTATAGTCAGGGTATTGCTGAAAGCACTTCGTAAACCCTATTTTTTTCCCTTTTCCGGGGAAGAAGGACTCCGGGACAAATTACCGTTGTCCACCAAATCCAAAATACATAAAACAGAAAATAGTGAAGCCCATCAAACGGAACAAATTCTGCTACAATACATGGCATCCAGTAAACCTTTTCTGGCTCCTGAACTAACATTGGATCAGCTTGCCTTGCAGCTTTCTCTCAGGCCCAGGGTCCTTTCACAGGTGATCAATGACCGGCTTGGACAAAATTTTTACGATTTTATCAACCGATACCGGATACAGGAAGCCTCCCGGCTGCTGACAAACCCGAAAGACAGGAAAATTACTATCCTTGAGGTATTATACGAAGTGGGCTTTAATTCGAAATCCTCCTTTAATACCCTTTTTAAAAAATATACCGGTTTGACCCCCAGTGAGTTCAAGAAAAAAAGCCTTCACTAAAACGTCCGATTTTCCACCGTCAGTATCAGCACGCATTTAATCCGTTCGAGTTCATGAACTCGGACGTTTATGCCATCGTGCAGCAGCATATTTGTAGCTAAACTATTTCATATGAACCAGAACACGAATACAAATAAGTTCATAAAAGCCTGGAACAAACTTCCCATATTGTTCCGGGCCGTATCGTCAGGATTTCTTGTAAGTACAATCGGCGTTGCGGCCTGGAGCATGATGCTATTATCAATCCCGGCTCCCTGGTCGGTTCTCCCCATGGTTATCGTCCTATGGATCTTCTGGAAATACTTCAGCGGCAAGTGGGGATCAAAGAAAAGCACCGTGACCAGAAAGGAGAATTTCCGGAAAACCAGACTGAACCCATATGTTTGGAAATGGGGTTTGGCGGGAGCAGTTTGCTTCGTGGCCATCATTCAGGCGTCTTTCGTTATCACTTTTAGAATCATTGAATTTCCAAAGGCCCAATTTACCGCCGACTATAAAATGCTTGAAACGATGCCTTTATGGGTGGCGTGGGCGATCCTGATCATGAGTGCAATAGTTGCCGGCATTTGCGAGGAAACAGGTTATCGTGGTTATCTGCAGACACCCCTGGAAAAAAAATATGGCCCATTAACAGCAATTATTATTTCCTCCCTGGTTTTTACTTCGATCCATTTAACTAAAAACTGGGCATATCCAATTATACCACATATACTTTTTGCCAGTACGCTGCTTGGAATTCTTGCATATAAATCCGGTTCCCTGATCCCCGGCATCATCGGCCATTCCATACTGGATATATTTAATTATTCAGTTTGGTGGACAGGTCTTACCGGGGGATTCAAAAAGCAAACCATATTCAAAACCGGAATGGACGCCCATTTTGTTATCTGGATATTGATTTTCATACTCTCCCTGTCTATATTTTTTAAGGCGATATCAAGGTTGAAAAGAGATCCATCGAAATGAATCTGATAAGAGGTGGATAAAACGATCCCGCCAATTACCTCTGCAGATAAACCGTTCTCACGAAGGAACCGCCGGAAGTGGGAGCGGTATTTGATTTTATAATGGCCTGATGCACCGAAAGTGTCGTTATGGTGCTTATTCCGGAATTGCCATTCAGTACCAATCCGAATGAATTGATTATGATCGTACTGTCAGATAATAATATATACCCCAGGGTGTCAGATAAGGGGCCCTCTTTAATGTACACGTTTCCATCGGATCTGAAGTCCCAAAAATCGGTTGACAGGCCGTGATACACAATATAATATGGATTTACGCCACCAATGACATAATAACTGGAATCTGTTTTACAATTCCATTTTGTAAGAAGGGTGACTGTTTTCGCCGTATCGCTGGGAAGAAAGGGTGGTACGGAATCATTTTTTCCGCAGCCGCCAAACAAACCAATCAGAATACAGAGGATAAGGGAGGAGGGACTGATTTGCAGAAATTTTGAGCGCATATTGCGCAAATCTAGGGTCTAATCGGTCGCATCGTATAAAAGCCATCAACAATAACCTTTCATATACATCTGCTCTCTTTCGACCGCTCCCGATCCTTTAGTAGGCAAGAACAAAAACAACAATGTCGACGATCAGGAGTATAATCCCATAGGCTATCGCCATTTTCATGTTAGATAATTTCATACGGTTAAGGTTTAGGTCTAAATTCAAATCACAGGACAATAAAGATAATCTACGGTTTTAAATAATCCAATCCGACTGAGTAAGTGGTGGGAATTGCTATGCAAACGGCCTAAATTATTAATAATTAACCGGCTAACACCCCAGAATTAACTGCCTGCACCCCTTTTCAACGGGGCATTTGCAGGCTCCAAAAGGCATTTTGTAAGGTGCGGCCAACCGGCAGTAAAATATACCGGTTTGCCGGGCTTTTACACACTTACTCGCCTGCATAGGGGTCTTTTATCTTCTTTACCTGATAAGTTATATTGGAAAATTTGACTTCACAACGCTCACCTGTGGGTGACTGCGCTAAAAAGCCCACTTTAAATCCCTTCCGCGTTTCAAATTGCAGGTGCCGGATCAGGTACCATTTTAATCCATCAACAGAACAATAAAGAGTGATCACATTGTCGGCCTTGGCTACTTTATAAAAGACTCTCTTGGCGTTCATCTCAATAGAGTTGCAATCGTCTGAAATATTTTTTGTCACAACGCTGACCACCCTCTTAGCACCCGTGTAATCTTTTTCAAAACAAAATTTAATCCAGTTTAAACTATCCTGTTTTACTACAACGGCCCCGCCGTCCCATTTGTTTGTAAATGCATGTTCAATGGCAACGGTGAGTACAAAATTATCATCTGCCTCAAACAAAAGTTTCGGGGCGTTATCCGTATTATAGGTTACGTTCGGGTCCCTGAACATATCTGTTTTCGCACCCGCAACAATGATCAACTGATCCCCGTGAATTGAAAAACCTGATGGTGTATTTTCCCAAAACAGTCCGTGTGGAATCGAACTGATGGTCAGCGGATCAGTTTTTTGGGCGTTTATTTTCGCGGTGAAAAATAAAACCGCCAGCGAACAAGCAAAATACTTTTTCATTTTATGCATAAATTGAAATTTCTGCGGATAGCCATGATGAAGACTGACTGAATGCATTTATGTCATTGTATCGGTATGCACCACAAAATTATATATTTTAAGGACGGCATCTCAATTTCATTCACAGGATATGCGCCACCGGTAAGGTCAAAATTTGATTAAAATCCCTAATTTGAGGCTCTGTTAAGTTTTTGCGGGGCGGATGATCATTCATAAAAATGTACAAAGGATGCCCATGCGTATATTATTTGTCCTGATTAGCATTTTATTTATTTCAATTGATCTGTTTTCCCAGACCATTCCATCTGTTGAAACCACCTTCAGCATCCATAAAAAAGAAAAACAGCAATTCAGTTTTTTCCTGCAAAAAGGATATTTACTGAAAGCCATACTTATCCAAAAAGGGATTGATCTGAGCATCAGCGTTTATAAAAAAAATGATTCAACCCCGCTTGCCCTTTTCGATTCTCCCAATGGCGAAAATGGTCCGGAGCCAATAGCTTTTGAGAGCCAGTCGACCGGGGACTATATTTTGGTTATTGAACAACTCAGCGACGACTCCGTTCTGGAAGGAAAATACTCTCTTCGCCAGATATACGTACAGGAACTAAAAGCAAAATCGGATTCTTCTTTCGCAAAAGGCTCACGTGTTGTTATTGGTCCTCTCAGCAAATTAAAAATTGACAACCTGGTCAACCTGGCCATGCTCTGGGGTTTCCTGAAATATCATCATCCATCTGTAGCGCGATGCGATTATAACTGGGATGCCGAGTTATTCAGGGTATTGCCCCGTCTTCTTTCAGCCCGAACAAAAACAGAAGCCAATGCCGTATTGGAAAACTGGGTCGACAAAATTGGTAAACCAGATCCCTGTACAACCTGCAAAATCACAAAAAATGATAGTAGTGTAAAACTTATGCCCGATTATGGCTACCTGTTCAATGAAGGAAATCTTTCTGTTTCGCTGGTAACAAAATTGAACTACATAAAAAATAACCGCAACCAGGAAGAAAATTATTATGTTTCCCTGGCCGGTGGAATCGGGAACCCGGTATTCGATCATGAGGCCCCGTATGCAAAAATGATTTACCCGGATGCCGGCTACCGCTTATTGTCCCTGTTCCGGTACTGGAACATCATTCAGTATTTCTTTCCTTATAAATATTTAATTGGTGAAGACTGGAACAAGATTTTATCCGAATTTATTCCCAGGTTTGTACTTGCTAAAGACGCCACCCAATATACACTTGCCTGCCTGGAAATCATCGCCAGGGTACATGATTCCCATGCCAATGTCTGGGGGAACAATAAGATTCTGAATGAGTATTTCGGCAATTACCAGGTTCCCGTCCAGGCAGCTTTTGCTGAAAACAAATTGATTGTAACGGGTTACTATGCCGATACATTTTCTATAAAAGAAAAATTAAGAATCGGTGATGTCATAACAAAAATAAATGGTGTTCCGGTGGACCTGCTGGTAAAAAATAAGTTATACCTGATTGCGGCTTCAAACTATGAAAAACAACTCGCAGAAATACCCAATAGGGCGCTGTTGCGGGGAAAGAGTGGCTCCCTTCCGTTTGAAATCATAAGAGATAACAAAATCAAATTAGTCAACGTCCCATGTGTCGATGCAACCAGACTCAATCGCGGACGAGATATTATGGCCATGGATTTTAACCCGTTTCCAAATGACAGTAGCTATAGAATCATCAACGGCAATATCGGCTATGTGTTTCCCGGCAGGTATAAAGACAGTCAGCTGGCGGGTATTAAAAAAACATTTGAAAAAACAAGGGGAATGATCATCGATATGCGCACCTATCCATCTGAATTCATGCCATTCAGCTTTGGCCATTATATCAAGCCAAACTCGTCGCCCTTTGTAAAATTCACGGTTGGTGATGTTTCAAATCCCGGACTTTTTACATTCGGCCAGCTTTTGAGTAACGGAGAACCCAATCCCGATTATTACAAAGGGCCGATCGTTGAAATTGTCAATTCCATTACGATGAGCCAGGCGGAATATACAACGATGGCATTTCAAACCGCTCCTGATCTTACGGTTATTGGATCCATAACTGCGGGTGCAGACGGGAACGTGTCACCAATTACCCTGCCTGGCGGAATTTCTACACTAATTTCCGGAATAGGCGTTTATTATCCTGACGGAAGAGAAACCCAGCGAAAAGGAATACAAATCGATCAGGAAGTCCGACCAACCGTTGAAGGAATCAAACAAGGCAGGGATGAACTTCTTGAAAGAGCAATTGAATTAATAAAATCAAAATCTTCTGTAAAGGGGAACTAAAATAAAAAGGGGCCTTTGAAAAAAGGCCCCGTCATTGATTATAACCACCCGTGATTGCGGGTGATAGATTTTAATGTTTTTCAAATTCCTGAACGACATCCATTTCGTCGTTGTCTATACGTATTTTTCTTATTGACTTCTCATTCTGGATTTCGACAATATAAAAGATCTTGTTTCCGGGCATGTCGACCTGATTGACAAATACGATATTGAAATCATAGTAATTGGATTTTACTCTATCGCTAACATTTTTATCCAGTTTGCTGCCATCATAGGAGGAAACTGTGCCGAGCCATTTTCCCTTGCCGGAATAAAATGCCCTGTGTGAAATATTATCAATATAGAACCTGCACATCCAGGAATTGTCCTTCAAAGTTGACCATTCGATTCCGGTTGCGTGGCGATACACTTTGAGGAAATTTGTTTCTGCTTTCAGATTCCGCGCATCGGTAACTATACCTGACGGTTCGGCAAGTACGGCATTTTCGAATGCCAGAGATTCAGTTTGGCTGCTCATGGCAATCTGTGCATGACTTTTAATTGATGTCATGGAAAACAGACCCATTGCTGAAATCAGGAGGAGGATTGACTTTTTCATTTTGTAAGATTTTAAGTGGTGGAGAATTTTTATTTGCTTGTCTGAAACAAATATAGATCGCCAGGAAAACGTTGTCCAGTCAGATTGAGCAACCTGCCTGAAATGACCATAACCAGTATCTCTGCGTGTATATCTGGGGAGTTAAAAGCGGGAGGGTCTTATCCTTGAGCCCTGTTTTTCGTGCCGGGTCATTTATACTTATTGAAACTCCGGATGACCCGTCTGCCATAAAATGAATGCGTACATGTCGGAACTATTATTGAAAGTGACTTTCCGGTCTTCCGTGAAATGTCCATTGTTGTAATCCACCCGCATCAGTACCGGCTTACCTGAAACAGAATTATTCTGCATGGCGGCCGCGAATTTTCCAGGCTGCCAGGGAGCGACCCGGTCATCATTCATGCCCGTCGTGCATAGTATGGCAGGATATTTCGTATTTGCCTGTACGTGATGAAGGCCATCCATTTCAATCAGGGCCATGCATTCCACGGAATCCTTCACCGTCCCGTATTCCTTGCTGTTTGACGGACCGTCTGTTCCGAATTCAGAACGCAATGCGTTGGCATCCGCCACCTGGCAAACCACGACGGAAAAAAGCTCGGGTCGGGTTGTGACTGCCCGGCTGATCAGGATGCCCCCTGCACTGCCACTTATAGCAGCGAGTCTTTCTTTCCGTGTATATCCCTTTTCAATCAGATAATCTGCACAGGAGATAAAATCGTTCCAGGTATTCGGTTTTGTGGCTTTATATCCTCCCATGTGCCAGTCCTCTCCTTTTTCACCGCCGCCGCGCACGTGTGCATAGGCGCACACGATGCCTTTTTGAATCAGGATAAGGTTAAAATTGGAAAAATAAGGCTGGATAGAGATCCCGTAACAACCATACCCCGTCATAATACAGGAATTGTTTCCGTCCATCTTCGTTCCTTTCTTATAAATGATTGAAAGCGGCACCATGACACCATCCTTCGCCGGAACTTCCACTTCTCTGACTTCCATTTCTTCCATACCGGGATAATCGATACTTGAATCAAAAACACTTTTTCTGATCCTGTTGGTAGTCGTATTCAGGTCGTATAATCTGAAAGGCTTGATCCAGGACGTCGCCCCGATAATACAATGATTGGTTTTATTTCCTGCAAAACTTATGGAAAGGCTCCCCGAAATATCCGCCATGACATTCTCCTTTTTGCCGGAGCTAAATTCATATTTCCACAATTTATCATTGATGCCGTCGGTTAACCGAACAATGAGAAAATCCCTGGATATATTTATTTCTTCGATCTTTTTGTCCGATTGGGCAAAAATCACCTGCGCCTTTGCGATATCCGGAGAATCCATTTTAGTTTTCAGAATTCGGTATCGCGGCGCTCCATGAAAACTCAGAAAATAAACATCCCCGCCGTGAACATAAAAATCCGTCACTTCATCCTCTCTTTTGAAAAGTGGTTTCCAGTGAATGATATCCGAATGCAGATCACTGACCGGAGCATAATAAATTCGTTGTGCCAGTGAAGCGGTCCCTAAATTTCCAATCAGGAATTTATGAGTCTGGTCAAGGCCAACCGCGCAAATCTCCTCCGGTGCAATACCTAAGCCGGGATATTTTGCTGCTGAAAGAATAACTCTGTCCGTAGTCGTTTTGGTTCCGATCCGGTGAACCCTGGTGACCGTGTTTTCGTGAAATGCCAGCGCATTCGGATCAAAACTGCTATGCGCGATGTACATAAAACTGTTTTCATCCAACCAATCCGTCACCCCATATAAAGAAGGATAAATCGTGTCTTTATAAAACTGGCGATCCGACACCCGCATCACGCGGACCGTCGACACTTCATTTCCTCCTGATGCCGTTTCAATGGTAATATGGGTTGCATGCGGTGACGGTTTGAAATTCTTGATATTAAAAATTTTCCCTTGGACAAAACGCGTAGGATCAAATAAAAGAATCTCCTTACCCTTTTCCCCGATTCTGTAATATAGACTCGCTACTACCTGTCCCTCCCCGCGTTTTTTATAAAACCAGGTAGAATCCACGAAAATAATATCAGAATAATTCGCCTTTTTCAATCCATCCATTTTAACCAGGGCCTGGAACAATGCGTCCCTTCCCTTGATTTTTGATAAGATGGAAGTGGTATACGCGCCCTGATTCCGGAACCAGGACTGGACAGCCGTATCGCTTAAATGTTCCATCCAGCGATATGGATCTTTGATGGTCTGTCCCCAGTAGACGTCGGTGCTATCCGCGGTTTTACTTGGCGGGTATTGGTATTGAGCATTGCAGTTTATTGTTAAAAAGATGAGCAAACCCGCGGCCAGTACAAAACGGGAATGAAGGTTTTTTGCGCGTTGCATACAATAAAATTTTGTTGAGCTGTTATTTCACTTCTTTATCCGTCCGGTAAGCAGTTCCTTTAAACAAAGCCACCAGTTCCCCGTTTTCGTTGGTTGTGCGGATATCGTAAATGCCAATTTTATTTCCAAGGAAAACTTCAATGGCCTCAACCGTTAGCAGCTCGCCCGATTTTGCAGGTCTCGTAAAACTCATCGATGCGTCCAACGCCAGGGTGATATTGCCATGCGAATTACAGGCAAAAGCAAATGCAGAATCGGATGCGGCAAATAATACGCCGCCATGAACAATTTCGAATCCATTGAGCATATTCTCATTTACATGGAAATGCAATTTGCAGTAGCCTCTTTTATACTCGTCAATCTGAAGACCCAGCCACTCCGTGAACCGGTCCCTTTTCAGCATGATTTTCAAAATATCTTCCGTAGAAGCCATCGTCATTAAAATTAATGCTAATAATGTGAATTGATTTAGGGTATATTCAATGAAATGGGTCGCCGTCCCAAAATAAGGAATGAATGCGGTTTTTTTCCGAACAGAGAATTTTCCTACTTTTATAAACAACCTTTTCTATGCCTGCAGCCAACTCCTGGCGATTATCCCAAAAGGTCGCTTTCCGCTTCTTCTTTTTATTGTTGGGCATGTCCACTATATTTTGTTGGGATCTGTTGTTGATGGTTGCATTTGACGTGAAGAAAAATTTCACAAAGCCATACGAATTCTTAACCGGTCCTTTTCACTGGCTCGACCGGCACTTCTATCACACCGGTTACGATCCTGCAAGACATGAAGCTTTCCCGCAGGACAATCATTTTGCAGTTGTATTTTATCTTACCTTCTTACTGATTGCGGTGGTGGGTACAATTATCTGGACAATACTTGACAGAAAAAGGCCCGGGTATAATACAGCATTGTATTGGTTGCGGGTTTACCTGCGTTACACACTGGCCATTATCCTGTTTTTCTATGGCATGGATAAAGTTATTCCCATTCAAATGCCGGATCCCGGTGCAGCGAGTCTGCTGACCCCCTTAGGCGAGAACGGACGATTTGACGTGCTTTGGAATTTTATGGGCATGTCGCCGGGTTATATGATCCTGACCGGTTGTTGCGAACTATTGGCAAGTCTGCTTTTGATAAGTCGCCGCACCTGTGTTCTGGGTTACCTGCTGAGCCTGGTTGTACTCGTCAATGTGGTGGCATTAAATATTTTTTATAATGTACCCGTAAAAATGTTCTCAACCCAATTACTGGTCTATACCCTTTTTCTTCTCTATCCCTATCTGCAATCGCTTTCCAACTTTTTTTTATTCGGAGCAACGGTTTCCCTTAACAAAAACAAATATAGTTTTACCTCCCATTGGAAACAACGCTCCCTGCTCACGTGTTTAATTGTTATTCCCTTTCTTCTTTTTTTGGTTTACACACACCGGGATTGTCAGCGGTATATAAAAAACCAATCCAATGACCGGCAACAAAAAATTTACGAGATCAAAACATTTATCACAAAAGATACTTTACAACCCCTGCTGACGGATACGATCCGGTGGAAAAGACTGGTTTTTTCAAACCGGAACCAGGTTGTTATTTTCAATATGCAGGATTCCAGGGATTATTATGACTTTGATATCGATAGTATAAAGAAAACAATAACCCTTCACGATAACCCGGATACGCTAACCTGGCATGTTTTTCATTTTGTCAATCCGGGTCCTGGTCAATATTCCCTTACCGGTATGTGGAAAGGACAGTCCGTACAGGTTTTTATGAATTCAGTATCCATCGACAGTTTTGCAATCAAAAAGGAGAAGTCCCTCTGGGTGAATGATGATTGATGAAATGGCTACCGGTTAAAAATATCTTTCAATACCCGTTTGGCAGCCTGGAAACCACACATGCCGTGCACCCCACCACCGGGAGGCGTGGATGCAGAACATATATAAATTCCTTTGGCTGAAGTCCTGTAGGGCGATAACGTCAATGCCGGTCTCGTGAATAGTTGTCGGATATCCTCCACCCCGCCATTGATATCACCACCAACATAATTTGGATTGTAGTTTTCCATTTGTTCAGTATGCATAGTGTGGGCCGCCAATATTCGTTCGCGGAACCCGGGAGCAAAGCGTTCAACCTGTTTTTCAATAGCCGTTTTCATATCAACCCGCGATCCCTGGGGCACGTGACAATAGGCCCAGGCCGTATGTTTTCCAGCAGGGGCCCGGCTTGGATCAAACAGGCTCTGCTGGGCCAGGATCACGAACGGCCGTTCCGGATGTTTACCCTCGATCGTCATTTGCTCGCTCATGGCTATTTCGGCAAAAGAATTACCCAGGTGAACCGTTCCGGCCTTTCTGCAGCCCTCTGCTGTAAATGGAATGGGAGCGTCCAGTGCCCAGTCGACCTTAAAAACACCCATCCCATACCGGTATTTCTCCAGCTGCCCCCGATAGAAAGAGGAGAACTTATATCCGGCGATCCGAAGAACTTCTTTTGGAGACAGATCCAGCAGGACCGCTTTTGCACCGGGGAGTTCCCGCAGCTTGTTGATCCGTATACCGGTTTGGATTTCCCCTCCAATCGAAGTAAAATAAGATGCCAGTGCGTTGGCCAGTTGCCGCGAACCCCCTTTGATCATCGGCCATCCGTGCCTGTGAGCCTGTATCATAAGCACCAACCCCGCAGCGGTACTGACCATTTTTTTAAATGAAAGCATGCTATGGGCCGCCATGCCGCCAAACAGGCCCTTCGCTTTTTCTCCCTGAAAATGATTTCTTGCGAATCGATCTGCCGGTTGCAGGGCCTCGAAACCAAACCTGGCCATCGCCATCGGATGATGTGGAATCCGGAAGGGACCCAACACCTCTGAAACAATCAGGGGCCATTCGGTAACCAGCTGGCCGAGCAGGTTTATATAGGCTTGCTGATCCTGGCCCAAACTAGAGGCCGTGTCGGCTATGGAAGTAAGGAGCAGCGAAGCGGTTCCATCATCAAAGGGATGGGCGGCAGCGCAGGCAGGATAAATAAAATCAAGCCCGAATCTTTGCAAAGGCAGAGTTGAAAAAAAAGGTGAGCCCGCCGCCATCGGATGAATGGCGGAACAAATATCATGAATAAAACCAGGAAGGGTTAGTTCAGCAGAGCGCATTCCACCGCCAACCGTGGGTTCTGCCTCGAGCACCAATACATGCAGGCCAGCCTGCTGAAGGACGATCGCGGCAGATAATCCATTGGGACCGGAACCCACCACAACAGCATCATATTCCGGCTTTGGGATAGTCATCCCTAAAGATAACTATTGCCATTATTGCTTGGTGGCCGAATCCCAATGTTCTGCAATCTTTCCCCCCTCGACACGAAGCATGTCAAAACTCGCGGTCGTATATTTTTTTGTGGCGTCCTTCGGATCGGGTAATTCCCAATTGAATGTCAGTACGACCAGGTTTCCTTCTGCAACGATGGCAATCAGCGGCCCTTTGATACTGTCCGTTATGGGCTGGGGTTTGCGAAATTTAGAAAAGAAATCAATAAAACCCTGCCGGCCGGTAGGGACATTTGGATTATGCTGAATATAGGTCTCCGTCATGAATTGCGGAGCCAGATCCAAATGACCTGCTTCTAATACCTCGCGCCAGAAATCATACACGAGTTTTTTGTTCTGTGCCAGTTTAGGATCTTCACTGGCAAGCATTGATTTTTGACCTGGTGGCTGGGTCGGGGCCGCCTGGGCGAAAGCATGGCTGACAAATGTCAGGACGAAAAAAACAAGGATCAAACCGGAATAGATGAATTTCATTATGTGGTATTTGATTTAAATTAATTCAATTATCCATACTGATTTTAATAATTACGACAAACCCGTAAGATCCTTCGACGAATTTTGTGCAACCGGCGAAACATTTTGAAGATTATATTTCATAGGATTCGTCTTATTAATTAAGAATATTGAAATAGCTTTATCCTGCCCCCGGCCCTCCTATAAATAACCAGGATGCAGCAGGTAAAAATATTTATCAACCGGTATTTCCGGTACCTGATCTACTTTTTGCTTTTGGCAAACATTGTCGTCATTAACAAAATGACTGAACATAAGGAGCTGCTTGAAACCAGCTGGTCGCCGAATGGCATTCTGAGTCTGGAGTTAAGTTTTAGTCAGGAAAAACAGGATTCCATTTTAAAAACCTGGGAGGTTACCAATAGAAATTTTATTTTTTTTGGAAATGAATGCAAAGAATTAACCCTCAGCCTGAACGCGATCCGTGTCGCCGGGGATCAAAACAAGTGGGATTATTTATTTATTCTGATTTATACAACTTCTCTATTTGTACTCTTTATCAGATTGTATCCTTTAAAAGGTTCTGCATCCCAGCTGAGCCTTGGCCTCACACTGATTTTCATTTCAGGATTGTTTGACTGCACTGAGAATTATTTTATCAGCCAGGCCCTGCTACACTCCAATTCTCCGGCCTGGCATATCTGGCTGGCCTCGTCCATCAAATGGGTTTCGGTAAGCTTAATCTGCGTTTACCTGCTGATCCAGATGATCAGACAGAAATGGCTGGTTTGGTTCCTGCAGAAAGTTTCTTTTTACCTTTCCCTGGCCGGAAAACTGACCTGGGAATTCCGGATCGTATTTATTGGTCTGCTGATTCTGTTCCTGTCCCTCTGGGGTATGGACCAGGGAAGGGACCTCCTGCTCATTATCAATAACTATCATCTGGGGCCCATCTTTTTCCTGGGAACCATTTCCATTCTGGCCCTGCTAAACTGGTATTTACCGAAACTTTATTCCATCCGGGAACTACAGCATATCCGGTTCGTTAATTTTGTTTCCGGAAGATGGACCGTCGATCCTGCCACGCGGGTGAAAGATCAGTTGGATGGTGCGAGACTCCTGGGAAGCCTGACCTTTCTCATACCGGCCATCAGCATTCTGAACGCCATGCGGATATTCGGTATTCCGTATTACCTGGATTTTATCAATCCCTTTTTTCTGTTGGTATTCGTGCTGGCATTTTACCAGATTGCTTTATTTCATGGATGGATCAGCCATTGGTTTGCGCCTGCCGGCGTAGTAAACAAGATTCGGTTTTTTGCCCTGGCGACTTTCACATTTGTCTTTATACTTATGCTGCCTTTTTTCCCTGACAGCGTAAAACCGGTCTTCCTCGGTTTTCTTTCCCTGAATTTATTTTTACTTTCATTTGTATTCATCGTATTCTCCTCGATACGGACCTGTGACTGGGGCATATCTTCCTGGAAGATCAATATGACCCCCTTTGTCATTTTACCAGGCATCCTTTTATTATTAATTTTCCTTTTTGCGAATATCTTTCCCCGATTATTTTTCTTTAATGAAGAATGGAGGCTGCTCACACTGCCCGTCATTATTTGTGCCATTGCTTTTTACACTATCCTCTTTACTTATATTTTGATAGCGGGAAGAATAAAAAACATCAGGTATATTACCCTATTACTGATTGCGGGCCTGGTAATTTCACGGGTCAAAGAAAATCCATATCATAAATTAAGGACCATACCATCCCAAAATGGATTTGCGTCCGCTGATTCGCTCCCCCAGTACATCAGGTCCTGGTTAAACAAACGGAAAGCGGAAATAGATTCGTTTCACGTTCGGACAAATGATTCTTTTCCCGTTTTTATTGTCAACGCCTACGGAGGCGGGATCCGGGCCGCAGCCTGGACTACCCTGGTGATCAGCGATCTGGACAGACGATTTGCCGATGCGGGAATCAGACCCTTTCAACATTTTGTATTGGCTTACTCAGGGGCGTCCGGAGGAACGATCGGACTATCACAATTGTGTGCCGCAGGTTATTGTTTACAGTCTGACCCTTTACCCGGGACATGGGAAGAACTTTATAAAAATGATTATTTAACACCCCTGATCATTGGCCTGATGGGCCGGGATGTCTGGAACTCTTCGGTAGGTATTCATTTATGTCCCGACCGGTCAGTATTGCAGGATAATGTATGGGAAAAACAGTTAAGCAGAATAGGCATTGCATACGATTCACCATTCGTTAAATACTGGGATTCTACGGCGCTACATGGAAAATATGAAGTGCCGTTGCTTTTTTCAAATTCCTATGATGTGGATTCCGGATTAAAAGCAATCGTGGCGCCCGTTCGATTGAGCCATCTTCAATTTCCAGGAACCATATTTGTTGAAGATCTTCTGTTACAGGACAGGAATACCAGTCTCAAACTCAGTACGGGAGCCTTTTTAAGCGCGCGGTTCCCGGTAATCAGTCCATCGGGTAAGATTGATGAATTTCATCATTTCATGGATGGAGGATTGAAGGAAAACTCCGGAGCGGAGACCTCCCGCGAGATTATGGAGGTATTCGCCAAAACCCTGAGGCAACTGGGCAGGAGCGACTCTGTTTTCAGAAAAGTAAAAGTCATTCTTCTTTCCATTCCCAATACGGTCGCTGGTACCGATTCACTTCAGACGACTGCCAATTTATTTGAACTGACCGCTCCGTTAACGGCATTGATGAATAACTGGGTCGGTAATACCCGGAAAGCAGATACGATCAATGCAAAAAATATTGACAATTATTTTCATTATCAGTATGATCAGCTGAGGCCGTCTGCCTTATGTATCTCCAATTTTAAACCCGTGTTGCCGCTGGGATGGCAGATTTCAGATTATGCACTGACCCAAATGAGATCCAGCCTGGATAGTACAAAACCAGCCCTTGATTCAATCGTGCGGATAGTGAAGGTGGGTAAAAAATGATGCGCCGTTTGCATTTTCGTATATCGTTAATCGCGTATCGTATATCGGTATTCGATACACGACTAAGGCCAACCGCCAACCGTTAACGGTCTTTCACCGGTATCACCAACTTCAATCCCGACCAGATTTCATCCACTGCGCATACCTTGATATCCACCAGACCTGTTTTTATAGCATAGTTCCGAATAAAATCTTCGGTTATATCGGATGGTATTTTTGAAGATTTTTTTGGCCAGGAAACCCATATCATCCCATCGGGTTTAATCTCCCCTTTTAATTTTGGCAGCATAGCATAAAGCTCTTTGCCATCCTTTGGAAAATAATGAATGAAATTTTTTTTGATCGTCGTGTCCTTCACATTCCGGGTATTCGCGGGGAGCCCCGCAAGCAGGTCAAAATAATTCGCCGGAGGATGAATGATCCTGATTTTGAAGTTTTCTTTGATGCCCAGTTTTTTTATCAGCGGCGTACCGGAATATCCTGTCATAGCTGCTAATTTACTAAATCCGACAGCCATTCTTTCCACCCCCTTTTCCGGCTATTTTCCAGGTATTCATCGAATTCACTGTTTCGGGGGATAGGGAGCATCCCGCGGTTTTTTACTTTCACGCATTAACCATTAAAAATTATTCCCACGTGAAAAAGATACTTCTGTTATTCATTGCGGCTGCCATGATGTTCAATATGACGGGCTGTATAAAAACCAGTGACCTGGTGCCAACTCTTCCGAACGATCCAAATGATCCGGACCCAACCGAAATAGGAACCCCCGTCGGGGACGCGGTCAGCAAATCGATCGGGAAGGAAGGCGGCTCAATTGCTTCTGCCGATGGAAATGCCGAATTTATTTTTCCGGCAGGCGCGCTGGTTATTCCCTGGCCTGGTCATTTGAACTCCTGGCGGACGGAGAATTTGGTACCGGCGCTGATTTTCTAAACGGCGATGTGCTGGATAAGTTTATTACTGTTACCATAACCCGGCAGAATAATTAGCCGGATATCATTTAGTCCGCCCTATACTTTTCCAATGAAACAGCAAAAACCCTGGTATATACCGGGGTTTTTGATTTTAAACTTTTATGAAGTATTTACCTTATTGCGTATGTTTCACAATGGATAACTTTTTCTTCAAATTCCAATAAGATGCCGGTATCCTCAGGATAGTATTTGGCTTTTTCACAATCTTCCCCCGCAAAAGATTTAATGGCCCCAAGGTCGGTCCATTCGGTAACCGTCCAGAAATGACAGCAATCTTTTTCTTTTCGTTGCCATACCTTAACTGATAAGTTGCCTTTTGTTTGCAAATATTCTTTGGTTCCATTATTCAGCAGGAACTGAAGATAGTATTCCGCCTTTTCAGGACTTGTTCTGCCGTGCCAGATACGTGTTATCATGTGCTATTATTCTTATGTTACAAACATACTCTAATGATCCTTGCTGAACAGGCTTAAAAATTCCTCCTGCTTCTCAGCGTTAAGCAATTGTGTGGTTAATTTGGGTAGAAACTGGTCGCGCATGGATCAAATATTTTCATACTTTCCATGAAATAACTGATCCATGCGAAAATTTCTTTTCTTAACCCTTTTATTTTTTACAGTAACGCTTGCTGAGGCACAGACTTATATTTCTCTAGCACCCAGCATTTCTAATACGGCGGGCACGCTGGCTGATAAATCAAATATCGGGATTGAAGTGGGAAGACAGTGGGATGTTTTCAGTCTGGGTTTGGCCATTGGTAAGACCAGCCTGGAGAAAGTGCATGGTACGGACACGACTACCTACCTGGAGCTGCGGCCAAACCTGAATGTATTTCAGCAGGGAAAATTCACCAATACATTTACGGCAGGGATCGGTTTTATTTTCAACGCCCAGGAAAGTCTGATGACCGAACTGACCTCGGGGATCGAATATTCCTTTAGCGACCAGATCCATTTCAATGTGTATTTCGGGCAGTATTATTTCAGCGGAAAATATTCCGACAGCAATGCCACGTTTTTCGGCGTCTCCTGCGCCTGGTATCTTACACCCAATCATGCAAAGCCGTTGATTATAAATGGGCGCGATAAATGATTAATTATTGGTTATTAATTATTAATTCAAGCATTAACATATTAAGTCTTAACAGCGTAAACCGATCCATCACAAAATAAGGAATGAAAAACCCACTCCCATTTCAAACCTTTTCCGCAGTGAATTTTCATACCTTATGTGACAAGCTCTCTCGTAAGGATAAGGACCTGGCGCTTGTCATTTCAACCAACGGTTATCCTCCGATGTGGACCCGGCCGAATAGTTTTGAAACCCTGGTCCACTTTATATTGGAACAGCAGGTTTCCCTGGCATCGGCGCTCGCCGCGCTGAACAAACTCCGCGAAAAAATCGGTGTGATTACCCCGGAAAAATTCCTGCTTCTTTCTGACGCCGAACTCAGGGCCTGTTATCTTAGCCGTCAAAAAACTATCTACACGAGATTTCTTGCGGAATCAATTATGAACGGAGCATTAAATCTAAAGGAAATGGAGGCCTTACCAGATGCGGAAGTGCGCCAACGGCTCAATACGCTGAAGGGCATTGGCAACTGGACGATCGACGTATATCTGATGTTTGTTCTCCGGCATACGGACATATTTCCAGCCGGCGATCTGGCCGCCATCAACGCTTTACTGGCGGTTAAAAATCTTCCAAAAGATACTCCGCGGGAAAAGCTGCTCAGGATTGCAGAAAAATGGGCCCCTTACCGGACGATTGCGACCATGATCCTCTGGCACTATTATTTATTGAGCCGGAAAAAGATACAAACTAGAAAGGATAAAATAATAACTCCGCTTACATAGCCGGATCCAGTTGCCTTGTCGTTTTCTCAATAACAGAATTGCTCAAAAATAATTAATGTGTTAGTATTTTGTACAGCGTCTGCACAAAGAACCAGCAGGACGAAGGTAGGAATCGCCAGAAGAACGGCTGGGATAATCTGGAAGACCGTGGCCTTTTCATGCCTGGGCGTACCGGAAAGATGCGATGATAAATGCAACGAGCGGATACCCGACCGCCCTCCAGGTAACCCGGAAAAGAGAGCAAACAGGCAGGAGAAATTCAAGAAAACCAGGTCCCTTTTTTGAATCAGCCATACCGGCAGATGGTTCTTTGATCAGGCGAGGAAAAAGAGGGCCAATGCCCAAACAAGCAAACTAATAATTAAGAAAATAATATAAGAAATACTAATTGCAAACGCTTTTACGGTTGAAAGAAAAAAAGATTGTAAGTAAACATTTTTGAGAGCGAATACCAGGTACAGAAACAAAACAAACAGGCAAATGAAAAAGAGGGTCACATTAAATTCGAAGTACGGCAGGAGTAAGTTCAGTAAATTCATTACAAAAAGCAAAAGAAACGCAAATGAATGATAATGAACGGCGAAGATAATATGAGCTGAATAGGTATATTTTTTTCTTTTGTAAAACAGAAACAGAAGTACGGCGAAAAGTGGAAGCAAAACAAACATTAATTTGGGCACATTATGCCGGAACTCCTCTTCCACTGCAATCTGACTGCTACTTCCCAACCGTTTTTTTATACTGATGTTTTTTCGGATAAATTGACGACCAATGAAACCATCTCTTTCTTTCTCCGGCAGGCTTTTTTGTGCGGAATCGTATTCCTGGACGGTATTGTAACGGGTCTCTTTCAGCGTAAACAAAAATCCCTTGGAACTGATGGCAAAACCAATAGATTCATCTTTTTCAACCGTAGTTACGGGCGTATCAAGCGAAGCAGCGATATTTCTGATTAAGGAATCTTTTATTCTTTCATACGGAATCTGTGTTTGCGGATTAAGAAGAATTTTTTTTAAACTATCCGCCAAGTATTGCTTTTCGACATTTAGATTTTGACGGGCGGGCGTTTTGCTTCCCGTATTATCCTCATTTTTTTTCCGGGCAAAAAGAGCAATGAAAAAGATAAAAGAAATAAATATGTACATCCTGATCGGATTCAGGTAACGTATTCTCTTTCCATTCAAATATTCACGGGTCAAAAAACCCGGTCTGAATAACAGATCACGAATCGTGATAAAAAATTTAGAATCGTAATGTATGATATCGGAAATAAAATGGCCGACCAGATGACCGAAAGTTTCCTTTGGAACAAGATTTTCCTGCCCGCAATGGGAACAGTACCTGTCTGAAATTTCAGCTCCGCAGTTCAGACAATTTTTTTCTTCTCTTAGATTTGAATTCACTTCGGGCTTGTTAACAAAAATATGTAAATATTGGTATGATATTCACGAGGGTAGACAAATGAATGGATATCGACTGGCAGGCAATTGGGATATTCTCAGAATTAAAAATTAATCGGCTGGGTTATGACCGAGGGAACCTTTGCGCCCAGCTGCTCGGCGGGCTTCCATTTGGGAGATTTGGATATAACGCGGATGGCCTCTGCGTCAATCAGGGGGTCCAGGCTCCTGACCACCACAATATTTTCTACCGCGCCGGTCGGAGAAATGGTGAATCGCAGGACGACCTGCCCGGTCACCGGATCATTTTGTAATTTGGAAGGATAGTGAAGGTTTTTACTCAGGTAGTTGATCCATGCCGCCTTGCCGCCGGGAAATTCGGCTGCCACTTCGGGGTTCTTTGGACTGTCTGGTACCGAATCTTGTTCTTCCGTACAATACCTACTATCGCTTATACATTCCCGTGTGTAGAATCCATTTGGATCTTTTACCGTGTTCCATGAATTTGATAATCGGAAATAAAGGGTGTTGTTGCCGAGAGCCTTTGGGAAACCAAAAACAGCTATAACAAACAGCATCGATTTAAACAGCATAGGGTCAGTTATATTATTTGTATCCAGGTTTAGAAAAACTAACTTACAAAAACTTTGAACCATTCGGTGTTAATGTAATGGCCAATAACAAAAAGATTGCTGCTTCCCGCTGGTACCGTCTCATACCGTTGGTTTTTATTACTTACAGTCTTGCCTACCTCGATCGCGCAAATTTCGGATTCGGTGCCGCCGCCGGTATGGCGGATGACCTGCACATCACATCAGCCATGTCTTCCTTATTGGGATCGATGTTCTTTCTGGGATATTTTTTCTTTCAGATCCCCGGTACTTTATATGCCGCCAATAAAAGTGCAAAAAAATTAATTTTCTGGTCCCTGATTTTCTGGGGCATGTTTGCTGCGGCGACGGGAATCATCCACAATGTAAAAATATTGCTGGTCGTTCGTTTTATGGTGGGCGTGGCCGAAAGCGCCGTCTTGCCTTCCTTGCTTCTTTTACTAAGCAGGTGGTTTACCAGTAAGGAACGCTCCCGGGCAAATACCTTATTGATGTTTGGAAACCCCTCATCCATGCTGTGGATGTCGATCATCTCCGGTTATTTAATACATGTAGTCGGCTGGAGAGGGATGTTTATCTGGGAAGGAATTCCCGCCATCATCTGGGCCTTCATCTGGTGGAAGGTCGTGGAAGATAAACCGGTAAAAGCCGCATGGCTTGAGCCGGATGAAAAGAAAATATTGGAAGATGCCCTTCATAAAGAACAGCAGGGCATCAAACCGGTGAAAAACTACGCCGCCGCCTTTAAATCCAGGATCGTCGTATTGTTATGCGTGCTCTATATCTTCTGGAGCTTCGGCATGTATGGATTCGTCATCTGGCTGCCTTCTATTATTACCAAAGCATCTGGCACAGGCATCGTAAAAACGGGCTGGCTGACAGCCGTTCCGTATTTAATGGCCATCATTGCCATGATCATCGTCTCCTATTTTTCCGATAAGTCGTTAAAAAGAAAACCATTTATCTGGCCCTTTTTGCTGCTTGCCGGTATCGCTTTCTATTTTTTATACCTAGTGGGGACGAATAATTTCTGGCTGTCCTTTACACTGCTTAGCATCGCAGGCATGGCCATGTATATTCCTTATGGTCCGTTCTTTGCCATCATCATTGAGGTCCTCCCGGCCAATGTCGCTGGCGGGGCCTTGGCCCTGATCAATAGTTTTGGCGCGCTGGGATCTTTTTTTGGTTCTTACCTGGTTGGTTATCTCAACGGAAGCACCGGCGGATTTAGCGCCTCGTATTTGTCTATGTCCGTTGCCCTGTTTCTTTCTGTTATCCTGGTTTTTATGGCGATAAAAGATGAGCCCGGAAAGAGTTGACCCTCCTCCGGAGAAATGTCGCAAAAGACACATTACACGTCGCTTTTGCACATCGGTTCTTATACAGGCAGCCGATATCTTTGTATCGTGATCAGGGAATAAATTATTCATACTAAAGAAATAAAACCATGCAAACAGCAAGCGGTACAACCGTCACTATTGAGACAACCGTAAAAGCCCCCGTTGAAAAAGTCTGGAAATGCTGGACGACTCCCCAGGACATCACACAATGGAACCATGCGTCAGACGACTGGCATTCGCCTCATGGGGAAAATGATTTGAGGCCCGGGGGCAGGTTCTCATTCAGGATGGAGGCCAAGGACGGCAGTTTTGGATTTGATTTTGGCGGCGTGTACGACAAGGTGAAAACAAACGAACTCATTGAGTATACCCTTGGAGATGGCAGAAAAGTAAGCGTAAAATTTACAGCCAATGGAAATGAAATCCATATTGTAGAAACTTTTGAAGCTGAAGAAACGAATCCTATCGAAATGCAAAAGGGCGGATGGCAGGCAATCCTGGACAACTTCAAAAGTTATACTGAAAAGAACTAAACCGGTATCATGTTCTTCTCGTCAACCGGCTAACTGTCATATTGTTCGGCGCGGATCCGGTTCAGTTGGGTTGGGGTAACGACCGAAAGTCCCGAAGACTTTCGTGTTTGCGGGTTATACCCGTTTTTGCCAGCAGATTCCCAGGTAATTGATTGTTTTGGGTATGGAAGCTGATCAAATAGCCATTTTTAATTTTATCTTAGCAATCAAGATACTTAATTATTAAGTAAAATAGTCCGATATTTGCGAGACGAAGTTGAATAATTTTAACTCAAATAGCGGAGAAAATATGGATCACATTCTGGATATTAAAGGATTAAATGTAACGTACGGCCCGTTTCACGCCGTAAAGGACGTTTCATTTTCTGTTGAACCGGGAGAGATATTTGGTTTACTCGGACCAAACGGCGCGGGCAAGACAAGTACGCTCAGCGCCGTAGAGGGTCTGATAAAATTCGATTCCGGAACCATTTCGGTAGCGGGTTATGATATTAAGGACAAGCCGCTCTATGCCCGATCTGCCATGGGCGTTCAATTACAGGCAACCAGTTTTCAGACGGAATTAACTGTTATTGAAATATTGCGGTTATACGCCGGAATTTATGGTGTCCCGGTAACCCAGGAAATGCTCATTACATTACTAGGAGACATTAGCTTAACCGAATCAGAAGACAAAAGATTCGGCGAACTCAGTGGTGGCCAGCAGCAAAGGATTTCCCTGGCGATCGCCACGATTCATGATCCGAAACTGGTATTACTGGATGAACCGACTTCGGGACTCGACCCGCAATCCCGCAGAAGGCTTTGGGAACGAATGGAATCCATCCGGGAAAAGGGAAATTCGGTTGTACTGACTACCCATTCCATGGAAGAAGCCGAGGCCGTTTGTGACCGGATCGCCATCATTGATCATGGTAAAATCATTGCCGTGGATAAACCTCAAACGATAATAGATAAACATAAAAACGATTCGGAGGTCATTGCGATTTCCCGTCGTGGAAAAATAACACTCGAGGACGTATTCATTGCCCTTACCGGTCGCGAAATCAGAGCATAAAAAATAAAAAATGCAAATTACCATACCGAAAACATCAACCATTTTAAGCACGCTGCTTCGTGCCGACCTGACCACACAATGGCGGAACAGGAAATCACTCATTATGGTGATCATTGTTCCGGTTATTATCCTGACTTCGTGGAAACCTCTAATTGATAAGGTTGGCGGCGCATTTGTATTATCAACGAGTATTACCATCGGATTGATCTCCATTGGTCTAATGGGTTATTCCAATGCCATCGCCCGCGACCGGGATAAAGGTATTTTCCAGCGCCTGAGGGTTGCCCCTGTTTCCTCCTGGTGCATAATGGCCAGCAGGCTGATCGTACAATTACTCACCATTACACTACTGACCTTACTCGTATTTGTTATTGGATATGATTTTGATCACGTCAAACTTTCCATAAGTGGATATGTGCTGACTTTTATATCTGCAATAGCGAGTGGTGCAGTATATCTGAGTATGGGACAGGTAATCGTCGGCCGGATAAAAAATCCCGAAACCGTGCAATCAACTACCCGCCTGGTTTATCTGTCTTTTATCATGGTCGGTATGTTTGGGCAACTGGGTGTTTTGGGCGATCAGATAAAACAAATCGTCCATTATTCTCCTTACGGCACGGTGAATGCTATTCTTGCGTCCAGCATGGAACCTTCAAAATGGACAAACGAATCAACCATGTTATTGCTGCTGACACTCGGTTACACGTTAGTTTTCAGTTTCCTCGGGATAAAATGGTTTAAATGGAAATAGGTCGGTGGCCGCTGGTATGGTAAGAGCGTTTTAAGAATCTGTGATGGTCGATAGAAAAAATTATGAATACAAAGAATAATTCAAACTCTTCTTTATACGAATTGATGCTCGCAGTAAAAAATTTTACCCGTTCCACTTTAATATTACAGCATGTTATTGCTGATGATATGGGCCTGAACGTGACAGACGCAGAGTGTATTGATTTTTTGCAGGAAATGGGCCCGTCAACGGCAGGCGACCTGGCAAAAGCTACCCGGCTTACGACCGGGGCAATTACCAATGTTATTGACAGATTAGAAAAAGCCGGGTTTGTCAAACGTGCACCGGATCCGGATGACCGGAGAAAAGTGATTGTGTCGTTTCTTCCAAAAAAACATAGCCGGGCAAAAAAAAATTATACGGCGCTTGCAGACAAGGTGGAAAAACTTTTTTCCCGTTATGACGAACATCAGCTGAAATTCCTATTGCGGTATACACAGGAATTGACTGAAATCTATCAGACGCAGATCATGACTATTGAAAAGAGCGGCCCTTATGCCGATATCTGATACTTCGTTTCAACGCTTACCCCTTTAACCAGGGTTTGATAGACCACACAATATCTTTCAGTAAGCTTCGATAAACTCTCCATTTGTTCGGCCGTTGCATCGGAGTCCAGATTAAATTCCAGCCGGATCGATTTAAATCCAACCGGGACTTCTTTTGACACACCGAGTGTACCTCTGAAATCCAGATCTCCTTCCGCCTTTACTATTCCATCCCTGATTTCCACGCCAATGGCCGTCGCTACCGCGCGTACAGTGACGCCCGCACAGGCCACCAACGCTTCCAACAACAGATCCCCTGAACAAGCGAGGAGACCGGTTCCACCCGTGGCGGGATGCAGACCGGCATCGATGATTGCGCGTCCGGTTTCTACGCTACAGGATATCCCCTCACCAATCCTGCCCCTGGCTTTCAGGGTGATGATCGCTGATTCCGGTTCTGCTTTATATTTTTCTTTCAGCGGGGCCTGCAGGCTCTTCAGCTCAATCGAGTTCATGATAAAAATTTAAATTTTCCGGACCCCGGATGCTGCAATTTCTGTGGAATTAATGAAAAAGTGGATATAATCTTTATTACCTGATGGCTATTTTAACAAAAATAAATAACCATAAACTTGCAATGCATTAGTATCTTATGTATATTTAATAACCAGATTAAATCAACGCTCATGACCTACTCCCCCGAGTTATTAAAAGGAACGCTAAAAACGATCATACTAAAGCTGCTGGCCGACAATAAAAAAATGTACGGCTACGAAATTACACAAAAGGTAAAGGAGTTGACCCGTGATAAAATTCAAATTACGGAAGGTGCCTTATACCCCACGCTGCACGCTTTGGAAACCGAAAAGTTGGTAACGACACAAACTGAATACATCGGTAAACGTATCCGGAAATATTACAGCTTGAGCCCGGCTGGTAAAACAAAAACCAGGGAAAAACTTAGCGAATTTTCAGAATTTGTGAACACGATGATATTTCTGCTGGACATCAAATCGAAAACGGCGTAAATGTATACAATCAGCGAAGAAAATATAGAGTTCATAGTGAAGGATCTTCAGAATCGCGGTATTGAAACAGAGAGCCTTCAACTCAATCTGCTGGATCATATTTGTACTCTTGTTGAAAAAAATCTGGAAGAAAACGGGGACTTCGAATCGTTTTATTACTCTGCCATTAAAACATTTTATAAGAAAGAATTATACGAGATAGAGGAAGCAACACGCAACTATTCATCACATAAAAATATATTCATTATGAAAAAAGCCATGATCATCAGCGGCGCCTGCTCTGCCGCCGGGTTTATCGGGGGATCCCTGTGCAAAATCATGTTGTACCGGATTACCGACTTTCTCCTGTTCCTGGGTTTTGCCAGTTTCGTCCTGTTATTTCTTCCCCTGTTGTTTATTGTTTTATTAAAGGATTTTAAATCAAAAAAAGATCTGGTCATCTACAGCAGCGGGACCTTATCCTTAATGCTCTATTTTATTTGTATGCTGATGAAATGTCTCGACTGGCCCTCGTCAAATATGCAGCTCGGACTGGGTCATTTGGAAAGTGCCTGGCTCATCATGTGGCTGGTGGGTCTGGCCGTCGGAAGTTTCGTTTTTATTCCGTCCTACCTGATGGCGGGAATACGCAAACCTGAAACAAAAAACGCCGCCATTATCACATCCGTATTATTAATTGCATTTATCGCCGTCCAATTCCGGCTGACCAACCTGAGGCCACTGAGGCAAACAAATCAGCATGCTTTTATTCAAGATCAACCAGTTTCGGTAAAAACCAATCAGCTCGCAACATACACAAAATAGCTTAACGCCTAACGCTTAACGCTTAACGCGTTAAACTAATACACGAGGCGTTGGGCTTTGAGCGTTGAGCGTTAAGCGTATAAAAATGCAATTAAACAGAACGCAATTTTTTCTGCTGTTGTTCCTATTGCTCATCGGGCCCCTTGTTGCTTATAAAATATATTGGATCTCCCATTCAAAGCAGACAACCGGTATCGTCTATTTCAAAGGATTCATTTAGGATAAAGAAATGATCGATGGGAATGCCCTCCAACCTAAGTTTTCATTTCGCCCTGATCTGCCTTAGGATTATAGTGTCTGTAATTTTATCATCTTCTGTCAATAATAACGCTTTACTCAGAATAATTGATAACAAGTGATCACCTTCAAAAGGAAGGAATAATTTCTCAGTGGGACTTTCGCTATTTCTTCCCGGTACAATACACAAATACCGGTCATCCGGCTCCATAAGTATATTTCCGCTGCCCATATGTATTTTATAGGTTTTTATTTTGCCTCTTACCAACAAATATTTGCCATCGAAGGAGCACGCGGAGGAAATTTTTAACCGGGGTATGATGTCTTTTAATATATCGCTCCTCATTTTAGCTGATTCTGACAAATCGCCAAAGGAATATTCACGCCAATAGGTGTCCATTCTGATGTTACCGCTGTCCTGCCAGGCAGGATCATTGCCAATACTCGTCACACCCACAAAGAGGTCAATATCCCTCATGATCTCTGTAAAAACAAGCGCAGGCACATCTGACATTCTTAAGTCGTCTCCGTTTTTATAAAAACGGACCTGATCCGTAGCGATATAAGAAAAAATACCGCTTTCGGTAGCATTGCCCTGCCAGTCGGCGTCGACAAAATATTCGACCCGAATATGCCAGTTATCCAGTTTAATATGTGGGGTATTGTGGGAATCCCATTGTCCCATCAGATTATATTGCCAACCTCGCTGTTTGCATAAGGCTGCGAACTGATGTTGACGTAAGATATGGGCGGCAAACCGGTTAGAATAGGAGTCCGTATTCAGTTCCGCATCCGTAAGAATATATATTTCCCTGAACGCCTGCTTGAATGGTTGAGTAACCTGGTTTCTTTGCAAGTAGTTTCGCCAGGCTACAATTTCTTCCGTTGCAAATCCAATCGGGTGCCAGAGCTGGACCTCGGTCCCTTCAAGATCTGCTAATGGTTTTTCATTCACATCAACCAATTCAGTTTTCAGCCATATCCCCTGCACCTTTGTTCGGGAATTGCCGAAATGCCAGATGAGTTTTTTGACCAAAACGCCCATCAGTGGATGATCCAGATAATTTTTTTTCCACCGGTCATATTTCCAGGGCTTTTGTCTCAAAAAAGATTGCTCAATTCTCTCTTTATGAACGGGCAGCAGAGACTCAATTTCACTAATCGTGTTTTTCAGGTCCTTTAGTTCCTCAGCCCAATTATTTTTTATAGTCGCGGGAATCGATTTTTGAATCTTACCTTCTTTTTCCCATACCCATTCTGATACACTTAAACTTTTAATGGTAAATACGGCTATAAATTCTCCCATTTGTTTTCGCAATACACCCTGACTGTCCAATCCGAAATCGGGTACGGCCAATTCTTCCAACTCTTCCTTTGATATTCCATTCTTAACAGAAACTTCATGGATAATCTTATCAATACTTTTCAGAATGGTATTGTTTTTAATTTTCATTCTGAATTTCGTAAGCCTGGACATACCATCCTTAAAAGGTAACAGGGAGAATGCATACATACAGGCCGTGCCGGTCTTTGCTGATATACTCCCTACGCCAGGTTTTTTCTTGTAAGCCCAGGATGCATAATCATCCAAATTATTAATCAGTCCTTTATTATTCGTAAAACCCGTACACCAGATCAATGCCTTAAACAGATCATGATTTATATCACGAAGGAAGTCTGCCCGGTAATTTTTTGATTGATGAATTTCAATAATCATTCTTTTGATAAATGGAATCCACTCACTCATTTTTTC
>Ga0209863_10000027_pt1 | contig 82619 bp, 71 predicted proteins | sample OrgsoiDNA2013046_FD_185796 | JGI IMG/M metagenome (GOLD analysis project Ga0209863, IMG submission 185796) | Permafrost soil microbial communities from the Arctic, to analyse light accelerated degradation of dissolved organic matter (DOM) -... | ecosystem: Environmental > Terrestrial > Soil >...
TCAGGGTTAATTTTTATGCAGATCATAATACGCTTTCATGATAAACCAGGCTTTTTTCTTTTCCCCCTGTTCTGAAAGTAACCCTTTACGGTTCCAGCCTTTCTGATACTTTGATTGCATTCGAACGGGCGATCTGAAATCCGCAAGAATCCAGGGACAAATCCCCTGAAGAAAAGGAATGCCGTCGAACATCTTTAATTGCTTAACATATATTTGTTCCATATATTCCTCGCTCCAGGAACCTGCTGTATTTGCAATGCCGTCCTTGTTATTAAACATGGCCTCTCCACCGAATTCAGATATGATCATGGGTTTATTGAATTCCGAAATCCATTCTACTTTATCAGGCTCTTCAGGCCAGGCCTTGTACCAACCCAAGTACTCATTGATACCAATAACATCCATATATTTCATTACCGTATCCTTTAATTCGACTTTGTTTTCATGATAACTGACATTGTCAAAAGCAGCAGTTACTAATCTTGCAGGATCCAATAATTTAACTTCTTTCGCCAGGTCAATCAATGTTTTGTCCCTATCCCTAGACGACTGTGTTTCATTGGCGACACTCCATAAAATAACGCTACAACGGTTTTTATCCCTGTTTATCACTTCCTGTAACATTTGCTTCGCTTTTTTTGGGGTAGTTGAATCTGCAAAATTAATTCCCTGATAAACCGGTATTTCTTCCCACACCAGGAGACCTATTTCGTCAGCCAGACGGAGGGTATGTTCATTGTGAGGATAATGGACAAGCCGCACAAAGTTGCATCCCAGTTCCTTTGCCCAGTTTAATAAAACCTGTGCATCAGTTTCCGAACAGGCTCTTGCTTTCCTTTGCGGTATTTCCCCATGAATATTTACCCCCCTTAAAAATACAGGTTTGCCGTTAAGTAATATTTGGTTGCCACTGACTTTAATAGTACGGAATCCAATTTCATCACGAATACTGTCGTTGTCAATACTAAGATAAGTAGTATAAAGTTTTGGATGTTCGGGTGTCCATAACCGGACATTTCTTTTTAAATGAATGGCAGCAACTCCGTTGTTATCTGTCCATAATTTTTCGCCGACCTTTAATTCAGGAATATCAATTTCAATTTTCTGATTGGCTAATTCGCCGTTTAATCTGACATAACCGGTAATCATGTTCCTGGCATCCGGATCCAGCTGAATTTTATAGTCTTCTATAAAGACCTTATGTGTTTTTATGAGATGGACATCCCCTGTTATCCCGCCATAATTAAACCAGTCAAACAAAGATCCCGGAATGCCATTTTTAACACGACTGTTATTTACCCTGATGATAAGAGAATTCTTTTTCTCTTTAACCAGATCGGTAATCTCGAACTGGAAAGGCGTAAAACCTCCTTCATGCCTTCCTAACTTCTTACCGTTTAAAAAAACATCAGCTATATAGTTGGCAGATCCAATATGGATAAAAAGGCGTTCATTTTTCTCTGAAACATAATCGAAGGTCTTTTTATACCATACCGAGCTCTCGAAATAGGTCAGCTCCGGCAATTGCGAATTAAAGTCACCCGGCACTTTAAGCATAAAACTGCTGTCAAATGAATATTCTACAAAATCATTTTTCCCGGCTGGAGTAATATCTTTATATACTGCTCTCCAGTTCTCCATACCTACATCAAATGGGTCGACTATAATTTCCCAACGGCCATTCAAGTTGATATTTTTTCTTCCGGATACATTGATCATACTTGTTTGTGCGTAAGCGGGTTGATGCTGATTAAACAGCAATGCAAACAATACAAAAGTCAAAAATTTTTTAAATTTCATTCGTTGATCTGCTTATCCTCTGAATATTTACCGGGTAATTTTATAAATCCGTAGAATGAATCATGTATTTCCTGATTGATTCATACAAACCGGCATTTATTTTATATCATTTCCGATATAATATACAAATTAATGTCTTATTTATCCATCGCGTTTCTTAAATTGCCGGTCCATCTCAGATCAACCTGATCAGTACCTTTTATGAATAATAAATTTCACGGGAACCCGGATTTATTATAACTAAATCCGGCTTACTGATAAAATATATTTAATTATGTCCGGTCCAATTCTAGGTCTTCACCATATAACTGCCATTGCGGGCAGCGCCCAGCGCAATTATGAATTTTATACCCGGGTGCTGGGACTAAGAATGGTTAAAAAAACGGTGAATTTCGACGATCCGGGCACGTACCATTTCTATTATGGCAATGAAGAAGGAGATCCCGGAACCATTCTCACTTTTTTCCCCTGGGAAGGCATCGGGCCGGGAAAACCAGGGGTAGGTATGGCGACAGAAATCAGTTATACCGTCAATCCAGGAAGTTTTGAGTTCTGGGAAAACCGCTTCAAAGAATTCAAGGTAAAGGTTGGAGAGAAAATAGAAAGATTCGGGGAAATATATCTTCCATTTTCTGATCCTGACGGATTGCAAATAACACTTGTCGGTCCGGCTAAACCAGACGAAAGAAAGGGCTGGGAAACTACCCAGGTGAAGGCAGACCACGCGACCAAAGGATTTTACAATGTGACACTTACACTCCGTAAAATAGAGGAAACGGCAAAAGTTCTAACGGATATTTTTGGTTATTCGTTACAATCCCAGGAGGGCAATCGTTACCGGTTTGCCACGGACGCCATCGCAACGGCCCGTATTATTGATCTCCTGGAAGAGCCAGATGGTAAAAGCGGGCGCAATACGGCAGGAACAAATCATCATATCGCATTCCGGGTAACCAACGATACCATCCAAATGGATTACCGGGAAAAAGTGCTTGAAAAAGGGTTGCATATCACACCCAAAATAAACCGTGATTATTTTTATTCGGTATATTTCCGTGAACCGGGCGGCGTACTTTTCGAAATCGCAACCGATAATCCGGGTTTTACAGTTGATGAATCCCTGGCAGAGTTGGGATCCGGTCTTAAACTTCCGGAACAATATGAGTCTTCAAGAAAAGAAATTGAGGAGGTTTTACCTATACTAGAAATACAATAAAATTCACCCTTTATCAAAGATCGTCTGATTACAATTTAGCTAATGCATAAGGAATTGATTATTTACGCCGGAAATAAGATCAATGCCCGAAAAGCCCTGATTATGCTGCACGGAAGGGGCAGCAACGCGGAGGACATATTATCACTGGCAGGGGACCTGAATGTCAAAGACTATCTGCTGGCTGCGCCTCAGGCAACCAATAACAGCTGGTATCCGAATTCTTTTCTGGCCCCACCGGCGGATAATGAACCCTGGCTTTCATCAGCACTGGATCTGATAGACAAAATCGTAGCTGGTATTGTAAAACAGGGCATGGAAAAAGTAAATATCTATTTTTTAGGATTTTCCCAGGGCGCCTGTCTTACATTGGAATATGTAACGAGGCATGCGACCGGATACGGTGGCGTCGTAGCTTTTACGGGCGGACTCATTGGAGATAAAATTTACCCTGAAAATTATAGTGGCCATTTTGATGATACCCCCGTTTTTATAGGATCGGGCAATCCGGATTTTCATGTACCGGTAGAGCGGGTTCATGCCACAGGAAAAATGCTGAAAACCATGGGAGCGGATCTGACCGAAAAAATTTATGACAATATGGGCCATACTGTAAATCAGGACGAGATCAACCAGGCCAATGAACTCATTTTTAAATAATTTCTGTGATGCAAACACATATTTTCCCGGCAGCGGATCGTGGTAAAAAAAACATCGGTTGGTTAAAAAGTAATTTTGTATTTAGTTTTAGCGATTATTATGATCCACTAAAAAGTGCTTTTGGGACATTGGTGGCCTTTAATGACGATTTTATGGAACCTGGAAAGGGTTTTGGCATTCATCCGCATATAAACATGGAAATTATTTCCGTGCTGTTAAAAGGTAAAATGAATCACAAAGATACTTTGGGGTACAGCACGGTCATCGAAGAAGGAGGCGTTCAGATCATGAGCGCCGGAAGCGGGCTCAAACATGAAGAATATAATATCGGCGAGGATGAGGTAAATTTCCTGCAAATATGGATACTGCCAAAACTTCAAAATATCATGCCCCGTTATCAGTTCAGACAGTTTTCAAAAAGGGACCGGAAAAATAAACTGACGATGATTGTCTCCGGTGAAGAAGGTCCTGCGCATTGCTGGATCAATCAGAATGCAAAATTATCGCTGGGTTATTTTGAAAAGGACCAACAGGTTCAATACCATTTTAATCCGGAGAATAAATGCATATATGTTTTCCTTATGGAAGGAGGCCTTACCATAAATAACATCCCTTTGCAAAGAAGGGATGCCATGGGCATCTGGGAAACAGATACTATTTCGATTGAAAGTACAGGCGACTCAGAATTTCTGGTCATAGAAACTCCCGTAAATCAGAAATGACTTATCCCGGAGAATCCTGGGTGTTTTCACCGTAGAATCTATAATTTATCATTAATCTTTTCTTCATGTATATTCTATTATTAATCTTCCTCCTGATCCTGCTGAATGGTTATTTTTCGGCAGCAGAAATCGCCCTGGTATCCGTAAAAAAATTTAAAATACAGGAGGCGGCTGATACGGGAAATAAAAACGCCAGGCAAATTCTCGAGTATTTAAAGGACCCGCCCGAATACCTTAGCACCATTCAGGTGGGACTTACACTGATTGGTTTGATAGAAGGCCTCTACGGTGGCGAAGTATTTGAAAAATTCCTGGAACCGAAATTTACGGGACTGGGCATGTCACCCACGATTGCTCATATCTCCAGTATTTTTATTGGCATTGGATTTATTACCTATATCACTATTCTTATCGGCGAATTATTGCCCAAATCACTCGCTTTGCAGGAACCCCAGAAACTGTCCCTGCGCATCGTTCCTTCATTCAGGATATTTACTTTCCTGGCTTATCCATTTGTAAAAATCCTTACCGTAAGCACCCGTTTGTTATTGAATCTTATTCATGCGGGAAAAAAAGAAAATCCAAATCTGACTGATGCGGATCTTAAAAGTCTGTTGAGTCTGGCTTACAGACAGGGTACGCTGGAAAAAGAGGAATTAAAACTTCATGAAAACATATTCAGTTTTTATGAGCAAAGTATAGAAACGATTATGACACCCCTACCGGAGGTTGTTTCCGTTCAGTTGGATATCCCGCCGGAAAAAAATGATGAAATAATCAGAAGTAGTTCGCATAATTACTTTCCGGTCGTTGAAAGGAAAACCATCCTTAAAGGATATTTATGCGCCAGGGAATATTACAAAGATCCGGGGAAAACTATTCAAGAGCACACCCAACCCGCCTGTACGGTCACAAAAAATCAAAAAGCTTCGGATCTATTGCAAAAATTTAAAGAGCGCAACCAAAACTTCGGTATTGTAGTCAATGAACTTGGAGAATTATTTGGCCTGATTACCATGCATGATATTGGCGAGTCCCTCATTGGCGAGATTCCGTGATCTGAATGACAGGACAAGAGAAAAAAAACAGGCATCGAATAATGAAATGCCTGTTTTTCTAAATAATACCCGACTCTGCTAAATCTTTTTCAATTTATTTGAGCGCTTTTTTTAATTCTGCAGCCGCGGCTCTTAATGCAGACTGAACCGCAGGCACAGTCGCGATTGGATTCAGAAGGCCGTAATCATGTATCAATCCGCCCATCCTGACCAGGGTTACATCAACACCGGCTTCGTCCATTTTTCTTGCATAAGCTTCGCCTTCATTCCGTAGTACATCATTTTCAGCCACCTGGACAAGTGTCGGGGGTAATCCCTTCAACTGTGCAAGAGATGCTTTTAACGGCGACGCATATATTTCGTTTCTCACTCCGGGCTTAGAATAATTATCCCAAAACCATTTCATCATATTCTTGGTTAAAAACCGGGACGTGGCATATTTGTTATAGGACTCGGTTTCAAATTCAGCATTTGTAACCGGCCAGAAGAGGAGTTGGAATTTTAATTCGGGACCTTTTTCTTTTGCCTTTAGCGCTACGGCTGCAGTCAGATTGCCGCCCACACTGTTGCCCACGATGGCCAAACGCTTGCCGTCGACATTTATTTCAGATCCATGTTCCGCTACCCATTTTGTAGCTGCATAACATTCATTCAGGGCAACCGGGTATTCGGCTTCCGGAGAACGGGTATATTCAACAAATACACTGGCCAGTCCGGAGTAAACGACGAGATCCCTTACGAATCTTTTGTGAGTTGGAAAGTCACCCAGCACCCACCCACCTCCATGGAAAAACATAAACGCCGGCAAAACGCCTGTTTGACCGGATGGGCGAACAATAAAAAGTTTTACCGATAGCCCGTCCTGTTTGATCGTTTTTTCGGTTACATCAATTCCGGATATATCAACCTTTACTGAATTTTGTGCTCCCTCTAAAACTTTCCTGGCATCAGCGGGTTTGGTTTGCTCCATCGGCGGACCATCTCCACTGTTCAATGCTTTTAAGAATTTTTTGACGCGACTATCAATATTCGGATCGGTAGCATAATCCTTTACCAGCAATAAAGGTTCTGATTTAATTTCGGAGGAGGTTTGATTTTGCATGTTATTTAGTTTAAAGATGAAGAATTGGGTAGGGAGACGCCGCAGAGAAACAGTCCAAAATCTAATGGGGTGATCCAAAAATACAATTAATCCAATAAAAATAGATGAGACTTGAAAAAGGAAATGGTGACAACGTGGAATTTGTTTACACTTTTTCCTCTCAAAGCAATGAATCTGTTAAGGTTCCGTAACTCAATTACACTTAAGGTGAATACACAAAAAATCACGCAGGCGATTGACTAACCAAGATAAAATCGGATGGTTAATTATCATTTCCCCTTGCGCTGACTCATATAAAGAAGATACTGTTCAAAATATTATTCATCGGACCATGTAAAATTCCGGTAGGTCTCTCAGCCTATTCACAATCAGAATTATTTCTGATTGAAGCTCGCTGTGTTCTCCGTTTTTATTCTGTCTGTCCGGACCTTGGGGTTTTGTTTTTTCACACTGAAAAAAATCATTCCGATGATCAGAAAAAATGCAGGGGCACTAAGCCAGGAAAGGTCCTTTGTATTTCTCATAATGATTCATTTGTAATCACAGGTATTACAAATATAGGAGATATTTTATTAGTCTACCAAATTAGTAGGCAATTAATTAATTTAAAATTTAACATTGCCCTGTCCAATAATGGGATTCACATGGGTACCCCCAATAACATAGGCTGAACCTGTGATAAATGATGCATCCTCACTGGAATCGCCGACATTAACGATATGCTCAAATCATATGCCATCGTCGGGATTGTCGCAGGCCGCTGGGAGATAGTTGTGCACAAGTTCAGAAATGGTTTCAGATTGGGGGCATAGAATTTGCAAACATGTATAAAACTCCATGTGGTCCTTAAAATTGAATCCTGAAGACATCATAGCAATAAGTTATGAGGATTTGAATTTACCGGTATCTTTTAATGCGTTCCGGCCCATTTTATTCAAGGATGGAGATATGTTCTGTTGCCTTCTGGGCCCAAACTTACAGGAAGGTATTTTTAGTTTTGGGATTACGGTGAATTCTGCCATCGCTTTATGGGACCTGGAATTTAAAAAGAGATTATTGAAAAATTCCAAAAAAGATCCGACCGCCCGGTTTATTGCCTACAAAATCAACATGAGTAGAAAACTGCATACTTCTTAGTGTTAAATCAGGAAGCAGGTAGGAAGACAAGCGTATGGTAATCATTTACGTCCACCCCCGCCCCCTCCGTTATTAAAACGACCTTCGCCCCTCCTTTCGCCGGGTGGAAATACACCGGGCATTCTCTTTTGCTTGGTATCCGCAAAATTATTGAGGTTATACGTAAAGGTCAGCATCGCATACCGGGTAAGCACATTTGTCCGGGTATACGTTTCCTGGTTGGACGTGACCGACTTGTTCACAGAAGTATTTTGATTCAGCAGGTCAAATACACTGAGCCTCAGTTCTCCGTTTTTTTTCTTAAAAAGTTGTTTGGCGATACTCGGACTCACCAGGGGCACACTGGCGTTATAGGCTGCTGAATTATTATTGGTATACGTATAATCAAAATCTGTTGCAATCAACCATCCGTTATTCGTATAAGCGGTTATTTCCGCAGAGAATGCCTGTGAAAATGCGTTCAGGTTATTTTGCGTATTCGAGGGCTGACCGGGAGCGCCCGTTCTTTTATTGATACTGTATTTCGACGTAGAGCTGAAGTTCATATCGAAGTTCTTTTTGATATTCGTGGTCCAGGATATCGTTTCTGATAAGCCCGTATTTTTTGAATACACATGTGCGTAATCATTATCAGCAGCGGCCAGGGAATCGGTTGCCAGCAGGGTCTGGCTTTGGGAATACGTAATGTTGGTAATAAAATTCAGATTCGATTTGGGGGTCCTGATAGGAAAACCATAATTAAAATACCCTGAGATATTATACGTTCCGTTTAGGTTCACGTAGGTGCTTTGCTGACCTCCCTTTGAATTATAGTAGACAGCCGACTGTATGTCGTTCACGATGGTGCTTGCATTAACGGTGGCAAATATCACTTTCTGTGTTCCGGGATCAAAGGAAGTATACAACATACGCAGGCTATGGGTAAACTGCGGTTTCAGGTCCGGGTTGCCTTCCTGGTAATTGATCTGGTCGGTGGTCGTGATCAGTGGTTGCAACTGGGTTACCGTCGGCGTGCCGGGCCTGCCGGAATAATTGAGGCGGAAATGTTTTGTCTTGGAAACAAAATATTGAAAATTGACCGTAGGCGTAAGGTTCACATAGTTTTGTACGACCCGGATGTCTTTTGTCGTATTCAAACTGTTGAATCCGGTGAATTGTAATCCGGAACCCACGGAAAAATTGTATTTGGGATTCTGGATCCGGAAGTTTAGCGTGAATCGGTTAGCCTGCGATACGAATTTATAGGAGTTACTAAAAAGGCTGTCAAATGTCTTGTAACCCTTTAAGGAATCAACGAAATCATATGTGTTGTTTATGGAGGTATTATTCTGATAGGAATAATTATAATTCAGTTCCAGGATCTGGTTTTTCCCCACAGGTTCGGTATATGACAGTGTGGGACTGATCGAATAAGAATGAAGAGTATCCTCATTATATTGATTGAGCGTATCCACACTACCCAACCGGTATAAATTATTAACAGCATAGTTATATCCGTATCCATCGTTCACATTGGCCGTGCCATTGATATCCAGGGAAATGGTCCGGAACTTCTTTGCAAATTTGTGCCTTAGCTGAAGGTTAGAGCCATTGATGTTAAATCCACTGTTGTAGCTGGATGAATTGCCAGCGGAAGTATTGACCGGCAGTCCGTTGTTATCAACGGTGGATGAAAATGATGAAGCGCTGGGATCGCTCGTTTGAAAAGTCAGGTTCGGACGGAATACAAGAGAATTGCTGCTGTCGAATTTCTGTTCCAGGTTAAAATAAATGCGGTGGGTCTGCCTCCTTTGAATATTCGACTGGTTTCCTGCAGTCGTGTTGGAACTATCCTGGCCCGGCTGTCCCTGAATGGTTTTTATTGCGCTGTCCTGTTGATTGACTGTTATATGCTGGCTATTAAAAAAATAACTTCCGTAGATATCTGTCTTGGGACTGGGCGAATTACGGTAATTCGCACCACCGGCCCAAATGGTTGTAACGCCGGTATTGGTTGTTGACGCGCCGCCACCTCCGCCGCCTCCACCTCCTCTGCCACCTGTATTTCCTTCCGGAGTAAAATTCTGCTTATTGATATCATTTGCCTGTCCCAGTAATGAAATCTGCTGGTCATTGTCAAAGCGATGCATGTTTATGCTTTCATCATAATTCTCATCCGAGCCAATACCGGCCACGGCTTTTCCAAAATACCCCTGACGTTTATCCTTTTTTGTAATGATATTTATTGTCTTGACCCGGTTACCGTCATCGAAACCGCTGAATTTGCTCTGATCACTCAGGTCATCAAATACCTGAATCTTATCTATGATGTCCGGAGGCAGGTTCCGGGTTGCCAGTTTTGGATCATCATTAAAAAATCGCTTACCATTGACCAGCACCCGGCTCACGGTTTCGCCCTGAGCAGTAATTCCACCGTTCTTGTCCACCTGGATGCCCGGCATCTTTTTTAGCAGGTCCTCCGCTACCGCATTGGGTTTTGTGGTAAAGCTACCCGCATTGTATTCCACCGTGTCTTTGTGAATCGTTACGGGTGGCCTTTGCACGATCACTTCCTGCATAATATCCGTTGCCCTTTGCATGTAGAGAATATTAAAATTAATATCCTTGTTCTCGCTGCTGATCGTAAAATTTTTGCGGATATGCCGGTATCCCTCAAAAGTAATGAGCAAGCGATATTGTCCGGCACGCAGGTTTTTGAGAAGGAAAGAACCGTTTTTGTCAGTCGTTACGAATTGTATGTCGGAGGAATCAGAGACCATCGGCGTCACGGAAACAGTGGCATCACTCAGATCCTGTTTACCAGTCGTATCTACGATGATTCCCCTGACCGATCCGGAGATCTTAGCTTTTGCATTACCGGAATTATTTATCTGTGAATACGCAGAATATCCTGCCAGTAACAAAAAAGCAAAAACGAATGGAGTATAAAAATTCCGCAATTTTGATCTGAGTTAGAAGGCCCCTTGCTATCTTCAATCTACAATTACGTAATAAAGTTCGTGAAAGTGGTCGGTGAATTTGGCAATTCATTTCATTAACATATTAGTAACACGGCAAAGTGGCCGCAAATAAAATAGTCCCATGCCATACATTCCGCTCGACGAAAAGTTACCGGGCATAACCGGTATGTTGACGGCCCAGCTGGCTGGGATCCTCGTCAATAATGGATACCTGCCGTCAAAAGACAGGTATACCGGATTATCCATTTCCTGACTAATCAGACAAGTGCCAGGATGCTGATGACTATTTGGGATCCGCTTAATTTAATTTTTTTTCCATGAAGACCGGTCCTTCCAATGGATTTAACCGGTATGCATCTATCTCATAAAAACCATATGAGCGGTATAGATTCAGCGCCCGGATCATCGTTTGTAAAGTATCGAGTCGTATCGTTTTGTAATGAAGATCTTTGGCAATAGGTATGATCCGATCCAGCATTTTTTCTCCTATTTTATATCCCCGGAATGCCGGCAGAACAAACATTCTTTTCAGCTCTGCCGTGGCGTTGTCCAATTTCCTGATCCCGACACAACCCGCCAGGTGCCCTTCGCCATATACAAGCAACAGCGCTCCTTTCGGTTTATTATATTGTTTGTTTATCGTTTTCAATTCGTTGGCAAAATCCTGGAAAGATAAGTCAAGGTCCAAAGTGTCAGCGTAGAGTTTGAACAGACTTACCCCATCTATAAAATCCTGTTTTGTTTTTGCGACTTTAAATGAAATCTTTACCGGCTTTTCCATCGCACCAAGTTAATATTTCACTGCAATAACTTTTGTCGTTGACCTGGAGATCTTATCTAATTCACCCCTGACGGGTTAAGGACACGATTGTGGCATTTGTGCAAATTCAGTATATCGCGGGCATGGAACCTTCTTTCACCTGCGGAACGGCATTATTGTAATAAGGGGCGTCCTTTTCGATTCTCGCATTATGACATAGAACCATTTGCCATTGATAATGCTTTAATTGATACACTTCCACAAAACTGACATACTGATCAATGTTTGCGGTCATGGAAGACAATCTAAATCGGATATTCGCTCTTCCAAAAACCCAACCATAGTTCCCATCCGTAAAAGCGGTTACTTTTTCAGGAAGGATGAACAGGTAGGTAATATGCCCCGAACCAATATCCTTCAGGAAAGATTTTTTGTTGTCTATCGTCCCGCTCGAATGAATATAAATCAGACTATCTGCCAGTATTCCGGAAAGTGCAGTCGTATCATGGTGTATCATCGCATCGAAACGCCTTCTTTCCAGGGCTATCAGCCTGGGTCTGTCGTCAGCCTGCGCATGGAGGCTGGCGGACCCGGCTAAAATGATGCATGTATAAATAAAGGTCCGGAAGAAATTCTCTGAATTCATGAGATGCAAAGGGTTAGAATTGACAGGGCTGAATTGAACTCAAATGTCGCAATTCTTTCCTTAATTCCACCATCCGGCCCTTCTGGAACTTTGAATCGCTAAAATGACAAGTTTTTGTCCTGGCTGCCGATGAAATTACTTTTTTAATATAGCCCCGATTGTCCCCAACTGCATAGACGGCAAGACCCTGGGATCCTTATATAAATTGATCAGCAACTGCTGCTTGATTTTGACCAGGCCCGCCGCTTTGAATCTTGTACTCAGTTTTCCAATCTTCCAGGCAGCTTCCCAGATCGCCGCCAGATAAAGACAGCCACGTGCCAGGATCACGACAGTTTTTTCTCCATACGCATCGTAGAGCGCTTTGGTGATATCCGCTTTGTCTTTTTTAGCTTTCTTAAACGTTTCCACGATGTCAACTGGTGGAATATCTTCCTGGGTGGCTTTCATCAGTTGCAAAACAGCAAAAGCAGCATCCTGGCCGGTGTTGATGGCGATGATTTTTTCTTTGTTGACTGCACTCTGTGAATCATCCAGCATCGTGTTTAATTTTTCCATGATGTCTCCAATGCGGGCATCGATCATCGTATCTTCATAAGCCACGTGCACCCCACTACCCGGATTTATTATTTTTGCATAGGGCACCCCTTTCGGATGGGCAGACCCTCCGCGAGAAGGCGTATACATTACAGAAGAATTGTCAATGGGATTGCCATCAGCCATATAGGAAGAATGCAGGGGCTGACAACCGTCTCCTACATAGTGCGCAAGTACCCCGGCGGCAAAAATGAAATGCTCCGGCTTTTTTGAAGCGACCATATAATCGAAAATCTGCCAGACCCGAAAGCAAATGAGGCCCTGTGTTACCGGTTTATTTGGATCAAGACCAATGGCTTTCAGGTCAATATTCTTATAATAATCCTGCCAGACTTTGACCGTCATTTTGCCGACCGAATCGCAGCGATCAAATAACGTTCCTCCGTTATTTACTGTCGGTGCATCGGCATCGGCAAAGTGATTGGGGTTCTCGTCACCCTTTCTTCCCCAGGGATTTGCTTTGCCGTCTTTTGTTTTTTTGTATTGTTTCCAGATGATATCAGGCACATCGGCCAGGGGACAAAATCCTTTTTCCGGATCGGTGATCAGTTTGGGATTTCCCCCCTTCTGATCGAGGGTTGCATTGACGTATTGTTCTTTCAAACTTATGTTTTCCAGATTTTTTGTCATAAAATTCCGGAGACCGGCTACATGGATCGCTCCAATGGCTTTGTTGCCAACTGTGTAGTGACCCACTTTTCCCCAACTGTAATCGAGATCGATATTCCAGCCGCGGACAATATCCACATTCAGTTCCCGGCAGATATTGCTGATGGAAGTTGAAAGGGAATAGCCATAACTATCGGGTTTGTTGTCGGTATAAAATGAATGCTTTCCCCAGTGAAGGGCGATGGGTTCAAATACTATTGTTTTGATTTGTAACTTACCTGAATTCTTTGTTTTCAACCTCTCCATCAGCCACAACATGCCGCTGTCCCCATGGTCGGTATTCAGGGCCAGGCCATTCCTGCCTCCGATCAGGAAATCACTGATGTATTCGATTCCCCCGATCGATTTATATCTGTAAAACAACGCCGCGATTTCTCCCTTGAGCAGGCCCCCCACGGCACCGTAGCCCGTTACGATGCCATTAGCCGCATCCATTATCGTATTATCTACAAACCGATGTTCTGCAATCAGCCCCAGGCTAAAATTCATGGTATTGAGATCATAGATTTCATCGATTTCGTCAATCCCGAGGATCGACGTTTTCCAGATATTGATGTCATCTATTTCGATCAGACCGGTGTCGCAATTAACGGATACATTTTTCCCCTTCCATCCCGGATATAATTTTGTAAAATCGATCTTTGCAATAGAATTACCGGAGCTGATACCGATGGGTACCCTGCTATTTCCCAAAATCGTTTCGACAACCTGACCCGGGTTGCCCGACACATGCCGGTTGGTCAGCGCGTAGAATGTATGACCATCAGAAACCAGGCAGCCAATGGTCGCCACATTGTCCTGCATCTGAGAGCGGATCAATAATGGAAAACCCCCGCCGATCATGTTTGTAGGAAAACGCAAACTGTCCAATTCAACGGAGTCAGGAGCGGTGTCATTTTTTGAGGCCTCTACCACACATACCGGAACAATCTTCCCATCGGGCATAAAAATCGTCTTGGGAACGATATCGCTCGATTCCGATTCGATCAGTTCTTTTTCCGTCTGCCACTGATCCACAAAAACCAGGATACAGGGCCAGGACGTATCGATCACGATGCTGTTCTGCAAGGTCCGGGCTTTTTTGACCTGACCCGGTTTTGTGGGAACGATCCGGCAACTATTGTCGATATCCGTCAGGCGGATCAGATAACGGCCAAGCGCGGTGGCAACAACATTTTTCTTGTTGATCAGGTGAGCGTGGAAGAGGTCGCGGGCCTCGACCAGGTCCGCAAGAGAAAGATGGTTGAAATTAAAGGTTTGTTCATTGTTACCCATAATCGTGGATTTGAAATAAGTGAAGATCAGATCGAAGAGCTCAAAGTGAACTTTGAAAACGGAATCTATATACAGCGTATAAAATAAGGTAAGGAAAAAATAACCGATTGAGGACCGACGCCAATCCGGTTGGGAGGATTAAGATCGAATGAACAGGTCGGTCTTAGAAAAATGAAGGTACTTTAAATTAAATCCCTTAAAAAGAAATGTATATTATTTCCTCCTCAGCTATATACATGAAAACCCTTAGGATCCATTATTTTTTTACAGAAAAATAAAAAACCTGGCTTCCCGGAATGCCTGTTTCTGTGAGGCCCATAATGACTACCGCATATCTGCCGGGAAGATCCGAGGAATAAAAATGAATTAGTTTGGTGCCCTGATCGCCGGACTGTATATCGGGCGCCCAATATAAAAGTGTTCTGAAATCTGGCAACGGACTATTTATCTGATCCTCCGTTTCATAGACCGGAGAAAAAAATTCTCTTTGTTCAGGTATTCCCGGATAATCCAAAACGGTTGCATGGGAATTCATCTGGATCCCGTTCAGATCTCCCTGATAGGTGGTCAGATTAATTATTCCCTTAAAATTTTGGTATCCTAAACTATATTCCCGGTTCATCAGATCCAGTCGTTTTATCCTCATCGGATCCTGATGGAACAATTCATCCGCATCAAAAAAAGGAACTCCGTCAATTAAAATCAGGGGACCCTCTCCGAAAAATTCTCTCTGTGCTTTATCCTCCAGATGCAATTGAAATTTATCCTGCTTCCGGCTCACGCTGACTGACCTCACATATTCTCTTAACACTTCTTCCATGGTCTGAAAGCGGGTGTAGTCATCGAGCAGGTATTTCTCATCCGGTTCCACGTAAAAACTATTTGTATCCACCGCCTGCATGGTAAATTGGTTGAGTTGGGTCCCTTTATAAATGTGCTGCACCTGTTCATCGATCGACTGATCCAGCAGCGTCGCGGAATTTCCTGGCGGCAGGGGAAGGATTGGAAGAAGGTTTCCGGAAAATTGATTTGAAAACGGACTTATCATTTCGACATGAGAGGAGCTGTCTTCTGCCGGATTTGTTTGCAGAATGATCTCCTGGGATCCGTAAAAACCGGGCATTTCAAATTTTACTTTTCCATCGGCGTTACTGGTCGTAACCCGGAACTGTGTTCTTGCAGAAGGAATGGAAAAATAGACATTGATCCCCGCCGCTGCGGCTCCGGTGTTGTTGTTCACCAGTCTGCCCTGAACGAAATGGCCATTCAGTTCCGGGGAAAATTCCAGCGGAGTGGTTGCATTTTGAAGCAGGTCTTTCCATACAAACCGCCTCCATCCTTGCGTCAGCATCAGGTTATCCATGTTTTCCTCCCTGGATCTTTCATCTCCGTTAAAATAAAATGCAGGTGATTCCACCGCCCCGAGATCGGAAGATAAATAGAGATAATTCCTGATGTCCGTTTCGTCAATCTGCTGCAGAGAATCCAAACGGTAAACGGCCAATGACATATTCGCGGGGAGTGGACTTCCCACCTGGTCTTTAACTAAAAGATTTACGTCTATTTTTTCCCTGATACCATATGCCGGATTTATTTCTGTCAAAATCATCATTTTTTTCTCCGGGTATTTAAAATATAATCGTTCGCAAACGGGTTGGCCCGCTTTATCAAAGAGTGTGATTTGTGAAACCCCGTCCTCCATATCCTGCGTTTTTATTACAAACTGTTCTTTCCGATTAACCAATCGTCCCCTTTTTACAGATAAAAGGGAATGACGGCCATGGGTAAAAAGATAAATCTCCTGGCCATCAAAGCCACCCGTTACCCGGACATTAACTGCAATTTCCCCTTCACTTGTTTTTGAAACATTCATTACATATCCATTGCTATAGGATGGAGGCAATTCTTTAATAGCCTGTTCTCCCAGAGGAAAACGAATGACCGCTCTATAATTCTGTCCCACAGTGGGCGTAAAAACAAAATGTCCAAGTCCCAGATGCATCGGATGAAACCTTAAAATGGTATCTGAGTTTGAATTCAATAATATTCCTTCGCAATCAAGCCCCTTCCCATAAACATCGGTTATACGGAAACCAACCCTGGTTTCAATATCCTGAACGAAGTTGCCGCCTTCGGGAAAAAACTGTATGTCGTAATGTTTTGTTTTGGATGAAGATTGTTCAGGCTGCGGCTCGCGTAGATTCAAAATGCGGATGGATTTCTGAAAATAATAATCCGGACTGGAATTTTTCATCCAGCTCGTATATGCCCTCAATATATAGGTTCCGGATGAAACGGTAACCGGAATGATCAGCGAGCCATTCGACTCACCCGGTTTCAGGGAGACTTTCTGCTGTAATACGGGCCGGTTTCTTTTATCAAGGATTTCGATATAAGCGATCTTGCTCAGGCTGGCCGGCCGGTTATAAAATGCATCCACATAATAAATACGGAACCAGCATATTTCCCTGGAAATATAAGAATCCTTGTCCGTGTGCACGAAGAGTTTTTCCTGGAAATACCGGCTCCTGTACTGATTGAAGGAGGATATGATTTTTTTATCAACAGTATCATTTTGCGCAAATGCAGCTGATAAAAAGAAAATAAATTCAAATAATAAAAGAATCAACCATCTGAATCTTTTATTTGAATTAACTATATGTCTATTTAAATTCATAATTTTCCAAATCTTCATATTTCCAAATTGCTTTAGGCTTTAAGCTTTAAGCTTTTTACTGCCAGAAATCCGGTTTTACGAGGGTACCACCCTTCATCCGGCAATCCACACATCCACCGGAAGAACCGTAATATCCGGAGAGATTCCCTAAATCATTGTGATATGGTTGTATGGGAATCCCAAATCCGAGTCCGAAATATTGGTATAGTTTTTTTGGACTATTCCCAACTGTATCCTCGACGCATAATTCATATCCGCTGTAAACCGGTACCGGTGGTATTTGTGAACGGTCAATAAAAATCCTTTTTTCAGTCTGAGAAGTACACCCGATAAAACCTACTACGGTTTCTCCCGGATTCGTTAAGCAATGAATATTCCCACCGGTTTCGGAAGGCTGCGGGTCAAAAATAGATCCGAGCTGCTCCGTATTCTTTTTAAGCTTTTGTTTCCATTCATACCAGTCCTTAGTCAGCACGATCTGCTGAACCAAAATACTGTACCGTACAACCAGTTTGTTTGTTGTGGAATAAGAAATATCCGTAAGCGGATATTCATACACGATGTCCGAGTTCAGCTTCGCCGTAGAAGAAATAAGAATATCGGTTGACTGGTCCGAGCTCCAGCAGGTATGGATCAATTCACTATTCGGTCTAAAGTAAATCGTACTGTCCTTAGGATTAAACTCCAGCTTGGAATCATAGGCCGAATTGTATTCCCAGGTTTCCTGGTACTGCCATTGATAATATAACGTCTTATTCTGATCGTCATGACTGGACACGTAAATGTTAACCCCGTCGGTTCCTGCTTTCCAACTGATGCTGTCGATCAGCGGCGATATTTTTACTTCCGAGAAATCGGACAGATACTCTTTACCATTCGATGTTTTAATGTGCAGTCTGTATCTCTGGCCAGGGTCCACAGGAATCTGGTCAATCGTGTAGGTTCCGGCGGCCTGTTCTGTAAGTGCAAAACCGGCACCGTTTTCTGATTGCACTTCAACCAGGGCACCGGGTTCCGGAATGACGGCAATACTATCCAGTTTAGCCGCACGCGTTAGCGATATACTGGTAGGCCCGGTGCCTGTATTGATATAGCCTTCCACCACCAGAAATCCGGCTGGCGGAAAATTTATTTTGGGTGTGAACTTATCCTTGCACGCCCCCAGGATGATCAGCATCAATACTCCGCATATTTTTTTCATGACTTCCTTAAAATCTGATATTAAAATTGACGAACGGAATGGCGCTGCCGAATATGGATAATTTGTACCCATTCACAGCGCCATTTTCAGAAATATAATAAACCGAATATGGGTTATGTGTTCCAAAAAGATTGTATACCCCGACCGTCCACGAATTATGGAATTTCTGATGAACCCGGTGGTTCCCATCTATATTCAAAGAAATATCTGTCCGGAAATAATCAGGGATCCGGTATGCATTGCGCTCTGAATATAGTGTCCTGTAAGAATTATTATAATAAAATACGCCGATCGGGAGGGTAATTGGCCGGCCCGTATTGTATGTGCTATTCAGCGAAATGCTGAATCTATGATTCACCCGGTAATTGGCAACCAGTGTAGCCGAATTCGGTTGATCATAATCAGCAGGATACTCATTCCCGTTATTTATCAGTTCACCTGCTGTAGAATCGTCCATTTTTAATAATACCCTGGAATAAGTATAACTGATCCAGCCGTTCAGTTTGCCCGTTGATTTTTTAATCATAAACTCCACACCATAAGCTTTGCCCCTCGTGTTTATTACATCGGTTTCAATATGATGATTCAACACGAGTACCGCGCCACTTTTATAATCCAGGTAATTCTGAATATTTTTATAGTATACCTCTACGGAGGTTTCAATCGTATTGTTCTTTACATTTTTATACAAGCCCAGGGAAATCTGGCTTCCCTGCTGGGGCAGGATATTCGGGTCGCTCAGTTTCCAGATATCCGTTGGTGCAATGGCTGTCGTATTGGACAACATATGTATGTACTGACGTTCCGTGTTATAACTGCCTTTGATTGAAAAATTATCGGAGAACGCATACCTGGCTGAGATCCGGTATTCCGGACCCGCATAAGTATTTATAATTTCCCCGCTGGAATAGGTTTTTACGGATATGATATCATCGGGCGTTCTGGGAATGCCCGGCGGATATCCATTCACGGTTTGCGGTCCCAGATAATTGTAAACAGAATATCGAAAACCCGCTTCGATTACAAACTGTGGTGTTATGCTGTATTTATCACTGATATACAAAGCACTTTCCAGCGCCTGCTCCTGATGAACCGTATCCGGAGTGGTCAGGGAAGATTTACCAATGGGCGAATAGTTTCCCGGATCCAGTTTGTAATAAAGCGTATTGAATCCAAATTCCAGACTGTGTTTGGAACCCAGGAAATAGTTGAACTGAGCTTTGAAGTAGGATTGGTTAATATCGAACGCCAACTTATACGCAGTCACGGGATTCGCCTCGCTGGTGATTTGATAATTATACCGGTCATAACCGGTTGTAAATACTGCATACAGTTTATCGTTGAATGAATGCTTCCATTTAAGCGAAAGATTCAGATTTCCATATCCATAGGTTGTATCGCTGTTCAGGTTAAAATTGTCCTTGCTGAGATATGCTGTCAGATACAGATTATTGTTTTTGTTGATCTGATGACTGATATTCAGATTCAGATCATAAAAAGAAGCCTTGCTTAGTTTGTATTGACTGGGCAGCAGGTTCAGCAACCAGTTTGCATAGGTGGTCCTTCCGGCCAGGATAAAAGAGGTTTTATCCTTAATCAGAGGTCCTTCAATCTCCAGCCGGCTTGTAATCAGTCCGATGCCGGCGGAACCGGCAAATTCTTTTTTATTTCCTTCCCGGCTGGTAATGTCTATTACGGATGATAAACGTCCACCATACCGCGCGGGAATACTGCTTTTATATAGTTCCACATCTTTGACCACGTCCGGATTAAAGGCGGAAAAGAGTCCGAAAAAATGAGCCGCATTATAAATGGTTGCGTCATTAAAAAGGACCAGGTTCTGGTCCGCAGAACCTCCGCGTACATTTAATCCCGTACTGGCTTCACCGACAGATTTCACACCGGGAAGCGTAAGCAAGACCCTCAAAAGATCCGTTTCTCCAAAAACAACGGGCACCTGTTTGAGTGTTTTGATGTCCAGTTTCTGAACACCCATTTGTACGTTCCGGATATTACTCACTTTCTCGGCCGAGACAATCACGTTTTTCAGCACCATGACCTGGCTTTGCAAATCAATGTTCAACTTTCCGTCACCTGCAAGCAGGATCTGGCGCCGGGTATCCTTCATCCCAATGCTCTGAATATTCAATATCAGCCGGCCCCTGGGTAATACCATGGTGTAATAACCGTATTGGTCCGTGGATATGCCGATATGCGGTTTGTCAACATAAATGGAAGCACCCGACACTGCTTCCCCGGTTTTTGAATCGCGGACATATCCGCTGATCAATGCATTTGGCTGGCCATTGTTTCCCGCATTTAAACCGATCTGGTACAGTTTATTTTCAAGCATGGCGCTTTGAACCGGCTCGTTAAAATTCTTTCCACCATCCTCCCTGACATTATTTTTCAGATGTTTATCTTTTACTGAATCAACCGAGGCCGCAAGGCTGGTTTGAACCATTTCCTGTTTTGTTAAAAAAACTTCGCTGTGCGGCCCAATGGAATAGGTAAAGTCCGTGCTCGCAAAAGCCTTATCCAGCAAGGTATTCAGGGGCTCATGGTCTGCTGTAAGCGAAATGCGGAGACTGTCGAAGAAAACGGGATCGTAATACACCGTATAATTTGTTTGCTGTTCCACTTCCTTTTTAAATTCCCGGATCGTCAGATCATGAAAACTTCCGCTGATCAGATTCTGATCCTTTTTTTGTGCGTGAAGTTCAGGACCGAATAAACCGAGCCATATAACAGGCAGCAATAACCGAATTAATTGTTTCATATTATTTCGCTGTCTGGTCATTAAAGATCGCTGCCTGAACAATGGTGTTCTCTTTATTCCTGCGGAAATTCAATTTGTTCTTTTTGATGAACCGTTGAACTTCCTTCTGATGAGCGTGAAATATTTTAGGTAAATCGCTGCCCGACCGTACCCGCATATACTCATTAGCAATTTTGACATAATAATTGTCGACCCCGTTGATATCTCTTAACATGCCTTCATTAGCCGACGGTACTTCGACTATATTCTTATCCGTTTCTTTCAGCACCTGTGACTGTCCCGCATAGATAATTTCATAAAACCCTGTTTTGCCAATTCCCTTATGCGAGCTGTCGGCAACCAGCCGGACAAAGGCATGTCCCGCCACTGTAAACGAAGTAATTCTTTGACTGACAAATTGCAGGAGATAGGATTCATTTTTTGCAACCAGCAGTTGCCTGAGGTCCTCGTATAAAAGGGATAAACTGTCGAATAATATTCCGTCGTATACGACGGAACCCCGGCTGAAATGATCAGACAGAAAATACGGGCTTCCCATCCGGAATGTAAATCCAATATTTGCATAATGGCTGCCGTTAAAAAATGGTGACTGATCTCCGAGTTGCCTGTAATAAATCGAATATGTATTTGAAATGGCGGTCTGGAACAACGTGCTGTCCTCAGGTATGGATTGGGCGGATACGCGTTTGCCAAAAAATAAAATGGCAAGAGAAAAAACAAAAGGTGATCCTGATTTCAATAGTTTCCGCCAACATATATCCAGCATTTTCCAGCAATTACATCAATAAGGCCAATTATAATAATTACCGGGATAAATAATCAAAGACGGGTAATAATTACCCCGCCGGGGGTGAATTTCGGCTGAAACGGGCCCTTCCATTGAAATTGTACTCTGGCAACTCTCTTGCAGACTGCAACCTGCATTTGATCTGAGCGTATATATAAATACCGTAAAACACCAAATATGAGCTGGGCCCTGATAGCCGGTGGAAGTAAAGGCATAGGTATCGGTATTGCCGAAGCGCTGGCGAAAAGAAAATATAATGTGTTGTTGGTTGCCCGAAATGCTAAAGAACTCTCAGATGCCAAAACCGATCTCGAAAACCGTTTTCATATTCTGGTCGAAATTTTATCCTGTGATTTGTCGCTCTCCGAATCAGCCACTATAATATCCGATTTCTGTTCGGCCAAAAATCTGGAGATAAATATACTTTGTAATGCCGCGGGGCTGGGTGGGTCCAAAGATTTTCCTGATTTACCGCTGAACGACCTGAGGACGATGATCAGGTTAAATCTGGAATCTGCTGTCGCGCTGAGCCAGACATTCATTCCCCTGCTGAAAAAAAATGCTCCTTCTTATATTCTGAATATCGGAAGCATGGCAGGATTTGCGCCCATTCCCATCAAGAATGTTTATTCCTCAACCAAATCGGCTGTACTGGCTTTCAGTTATTCGTTGCGGTTTCTTCTCAAAAAAGATAAAATTTCCGTCAGTTGTCTTTGTCCCGGACCGGTATTTACAAAACCTGCCATTAAAGAGGAAACAATAAACCAATTGGGATGGATCGGCAAACAAATGGCGGTAGAACCGTCCATCGTTGCCGAGTCAGCTGTGCGGGGAATGCTTAATCATAAAATGATTATTGTGCCGGGCAGATTCGCTGCCCTGATTTCGTTTTTTCTCAGGGCCCTCCCTAGCCGGTTCCTGGCATATATTTTTTATTCTTCAGGAAGTTAAACAAACTCTTATCATCGGACCCACAACAACGGCACTATAAAAATCATCCCGTATGAAGCATTTATTTCTCCTTTTTTTTATTTGTTTCAGATGTATTCAATGCATTGGCCAGTTGCCAGACAGCCTGCAAATTCCCAGCGATAGTACAAAACCCTGGGCCCTGGTTGCTGGTGGAAGCAAGGGAATCGGATATGGTATTTCCGAGGCCCTGGCTAAGCGAGGGTATAATTTAATAATTATAGCGAGACACCTGGATACGCTCCAGGAGGCTAAACATAAACTGGAAACAATCTACCATGTTCACGTGGAAATATTGGCCATCGATCTGAGCTATGATACCGCGGCCACAGAAATTGCCAGATGGTGCACGGAAAGGAATATCAGGCTAAAAGTTTTATGTAATGTGGCGGGCCTTGGCGGCGCCAATGATTATTTATCCTTCCCTCTGGATTCGCTGCGTTATATGGTCCGGTTAAATATTGAATCCTGCATGGCGCTGTCCCTTACGCTAATGCCCTTATTGGAAAAAAATGCCCCTTCCTATATTCTGAACGTGGCAAGTATGGCCGGGTTTGCACCCATTCCGATCAAGAATATGTATTCGGCCACCAAATCGGCGGTGGTTTTTTTTAGCTACTCGCTTAGATATCAGTTAAAGGATAAACAGATCAGCGTGAGTTGTCTTTGTCCGGGACCCGTGTATACCAAACCCGAAATCGTCCAGGATACAAAGGCCAAGCTCGGATGGTTCGGTAACAAAATGGCACTTGACCCTCATACGGTCGGGGAAGTAGCAATCAAAAAAACATTCAAGAAAAAATTGATCATCGTGCCCGGAACCCTGGCGAAAATCAGTTCCGATCTGATCAGATTCTTTCCCCGCCGCTGGGTCGTGTCGCTCTACGGCAAGGCCGGAAAGAAAAAAAGTAAGAGCAAGACCTAGAACGGGATTTTTTCGAGAGATTTCCCTGCTAATTATTCACTTTATCAATGATCGGTATCAATTCCAGCAGGTTATTGATAATATGATCAGGATTCGCAGACCGGAGCTGTTGAAACGAATGGGCACCAGTTGTAATTCCAATGCTCATTCCGCATCCGGCATTTTGTCCTTCTTCAATATCAATGATTGAGTCCCCAACTTTTACTACTTCCTGTGAATTTTGTATTCCCGAATTTCCCATCGCGCGTTTGATCATTTCCGGATCGGGGCGATTATTTTTTACATCACTTGATGTAATCAGGTCGTCAAATTCCACTCCCTTTTTCCAACCCAGTTTCGATAACAGTAATAATGCCGTCTCTGTATTATAACCCGTATTCAGTACAATACGGATATCCCTTCGCTTTAATATCCGAAATAATTCAACAGACCCTGGCTGCGGCAGAACCGGAAGATTTTCATAGGCAGAAGCCAAATAGACAATAAAATGCTGGTAGATTTCAGAAGCCAGCGATTGATCAGATACCTGTCTATTTAAACCCAATATACTTTTTATAGCCTCGCCCTTCTCTTTACCCGCCCCCTGCGCGAGTACCTGGTCAAGCGAAAAATGATACCCTTTTTCATTGATGGCACGTTGAAGCGTTTTGTATACCACATTGTCTTCATTTATCGTGGTCCCGGCCATGTCAAAAACAATCATGCTGATCATGCGGTTGAATTCAGATTTAATCCGGAAAATATTATATGATTCGCCCCATGTAAGGATCACTATATCCCATTTTACCATTCTCCACTTTCCCCGCATATCTTTTCTCAAAGGAATCATCTCCTGATATTTGGACCGTAAAATCATACCATCCAAATTGTTTGGATAGATCGATCAGCAAAACCGTTTTTCCTGCGCCGCCCATACCGGGATGCAGAATTTTTTTTATCGGTGCTGTCCGGTAGGCATTGTCGGTAATTACAACCCTGACCGGAGCTGTACCGGGGTTCGCCATGAAGAGTACGATATTTCCGGTTAGCTTATTTTTATCCTGCAGACTTCGCTGGTATTCGCATTGTATATCAATTACAGGATCTTTTGCTGATCCCTTAAACTCGCGGAAAAACCCATTTGGCCCGTACACACATAAATGATAGGCACTATTTTCAAATTCGTCCAGGGGCCAGGAATAGGATAGTTGGTCCGGTGACTTCAGCGCAAATGCCCAGGTCCTTAGATCTTTGAAGACGGATTGTCCGTTTTCCATTTGAAGGTATTTCCCTGGTGCATATACATTAAAAGGAGAACCGCAGGCATTTTTTCCAAATATTTCATTACTCGCTTCAAACTGGATTTCAAAAGATTTCCTCGAAGCATTCAATTTGCCTTCAGCATAAAGCTGGTAATTGAGGGCGTTGGCCGGTTTTATACCCCTTTCCTGTTCGGGCATATAGGAAGAGGAATAGGGATCTTTTTGAAATTGATTTATTTCTTCCGGATTCAACGCCTTATATGTGGAAGGAAGTTTTTTAAATTTTGCATTATGGATCGTTTCCATAAACGGTTTCCTTTCCAGATAGTCAAGCACCGGCAACTGACCGGCATCCAAAGGTCTGAATACCGAAGTCAGATTTCCGCAGACCGAACGCCGCCAGTCGCTGATATTCGATTCATGAACGGACTTACCCGTTTTTTTGCTAAGGAAGGTTTCCAAAAATTGCAACGTAGATGTGTGATCAAAAACTTCAGAATTTACAAATCCCCCACGGCTCCAGGGTGAGGCAATGATTAGGGGCACCCGGTATCCGAGTCCGATCGGACTTTCGCGGTCATATGGATTCGGAAATCCTTTTCTCTCCGCTTCCTGCAGGGCCGTTACAAATTCGACCTTTGTATCAAGACCCTGAGAGGCCCTTCCTGTTTCAGTCCGGTCAGAATGAGGTGCCACAAAAGGAGGTACATGATCGAAATAACCGTCGTTTTCATCGTAGGTCAATATAAATATCGTTTTCTTCCACACTTCGGGATTCTTCGTCAATATGTCCATTACCTCTGAAACGTACCAGGCCCCGTACCAGGCGGAGCTGGGATGATCTGATAAATTTTCAGGGGCTGCCAGCCAGGAAACGGTCGGCAGTTTTCCCGTATTTACATCCTCCCTGAATTGATGAAGAAGATCTCCTTTCGGTATCATTAAACTTCTTTCCACACTATTATCCTGGTAGGTAAATGATTCGAGGGTATGATAATACGCATCATTGATATTTGTTACAAATGCCTTTTGATGGATGCTTTTATCCCGGGGCGAAAGGTTTTTGAATGCCTCGTGATTATGAACTTCCAGTTCTTTCCTGGTGTCGTCGAGCGCTTTTTTCTTTTCCTGTAATTTTTTCTGAACATCAGCTACGGAAGGATCGGCAGGCTGCAGCGTGTCCAGTTGTTTTTGCAGCAGGCTGATTTCATCCGGTAATGAAGCCGTCAAATTTTCCAGTTGAACCAGGTGTGTATAAAGCAGGTGTACATTATATTGGGAAAAATACTCCAGGGGGTTGTCCTCAAAATTCGATAACCACGCGTCCTCTTCTCCTTTAAAGCCAACATCAATACTCACTTCGTTTTGATAAAATTTCCAGGAAATATCATGATCCTCTAATAGTTCCGGAAAAGTTCTCCAGTTGATCTTTCCCAGATCTACATCTTCATTCCAGACCAATGCCCTGGAATCTTCATGTTGTTCCGCACGGATTGTGCCCGTCCAGAAAAAAAGCCTGTTGGGATCCGTACCGGTTAAGGATGAACAGAAATGCTGGTCACAAACGGTAAAACCATCAGCCAGGGCATAATAAAAAGGAATGTCCTCCCGGGTGTAATACCCGAGCGTCAACGGCATGTCAGCATATTCTTTAATACTGTTTCTTTTTTCGGTCAACCACTGGTCATATCTACCGTCATTACGGGCATTTACCTGATTTTTCCAGGAATGAGGCAGTGAGCTCATCCATGTCGCCCGGGTATCCTTTATGTCCAAATGAAAAGGTGCATAGGTTTCTCCGGCAGGGTTGGATTGTAACCAGACCGGATTTTTATTGGGCAGGCGGATGGCCCGGGGGTCATTGTAACCTCGGACTCCGCGAAGGGTGCCAAAGCAGTGATCAAACGAACGGTTCTCCTGCATTAAGATGACGATATGTTCTGCATCCTCCCAACTGCTGCCCGGATTGGGTTCAATGGCCAATGCCCTTTGAAGGGCTGCAGGAATCAATGAATTCATTCCGGCCACTCCGGATAACAACGTCGCCTTTTTTAGAAATTCTCTTCTTGTATCCATACCTGGAATTAGAGTTATTGATAAAATGAATGTGAAACTAGTTCAGAATTTGCATTTATGGAAACGGAATCCAACCGGACTGTCCGGTTTCGGGTTATCGTTTTATTAAGAATTCCTAAATCTACCCGGGAATTGGGAAGGAATTTTTTATACCTGTACTTTAGCGAACAATAATTTAACCGATGGACAAGGAAAAAGCAGTTCATACCGCGAATGAGATTATTTCCATGTACGAGAGTTACGGTGGTTCGGAATATGCGGGAGAAAAAGTTTCGCAACTGGAACATATGGTGCAGGCAGCCCAGCTTGCCGAAGAACAAGGTTATGATGATGAAGTGATCCTGGCGGCCTTTCTTCACGATATCGGGCATATCGCCGAAGAAGCAAATGGAGAAAATGAAATGGATAGTTTCGGATTGAAAGACCACGAGAGGATTGGCGCCTTGTTTTTAGCTGAGAAAGGCTTTTCTGAAAAGATCACAAAGCTTGTTGCTTCACATGTAGCAGCAAAAAGGTATCTGACACGAAAAGATCCGGATTATTATGGCCAGCTTTCAGAAGCGAGTAAAAAGACATTGGAATTTCAGGGCGGTATGATGAGCGTTGAAGAGGCTGAATCATTTGAAAAAGACCCGTTGTTCAATGAGATTATTCAGATGAGGCGTTGGGACGAACAGGCAAAGGTTCAAAATAAACCCCTGCCGGATTTGCACTGGTACCGGTCCCTGATCAAGAAGCATTTAATTTCCTGAATGGAAAATAATTCTTAATCTCATGCTGACAAAATCCCCGGCCCTGCCGCCGGCGCGTAATAAGATTTCCGTCGCATTTATTGCTGCGCTGGTTACCTTTCTGACATACTGCACGGTATATGGGTTCCGAAAAGGATTCACCATTTGCACGTTCGACGGGATGGCCTATGCCGGCATAAGCTATAAGGTTTTATTGGTAATCAGCCAGGTGCTGGGATACGCCAGCAGTAAGTTCTATGGAATACGGTTTATTGCCGAACTGAAAAAAATGGGCAGGGGAAAGGTTATTCTTTATCTGACCGGAATTTCCTGGCTGGCGCTTCTTTTATTTGCTGTTACTCCCGCACCCTGGAATATTCCTTTTATGTTTATCAACGGTTTTCCGCTGGGCATGATCTGGGGAATTATATTCTCCTATGTCGAGGGAAGAATGACGACAGATTTTATCGGAGCAGCTCTTTCCGTCAGTTTTATCTTTTCCTCGGGATTTGTAAAATCCGTAGCAGAATTTATCCGCATTCATTTTGGGATCTCGGAATTTTGGGTACCCTTTTATACAGGACTCGCATTTGCCATTCCTTTAATCATTTCCGTTTTTCTGCTGGAGAAAACTCCCCCTCCTTCCGCAGAAGATCTGGCTGCCAGAAGTAGGCGTCTACCGATGTCGAAAGAGGACCGAAAGAATTTCATAAAAATATTTCTTCCCGGATTGATTGCCGCAATCAGCGTATATGTATTCTCAACTATGTTCAGGGATATCCGGGACAATTTCATCGCAGATATGTGGGCAGAAAATGGTTATGGAAACCAACCCTCCCTATTTACAAAAACTGAAACTCCTGTCAGCGTGATTCTCCTGTTACTGATGGGCAGCATGATCCTGGTCCGGAATAATCTGAAAGCATTCAAATACACACACTACATTATTATAATCGGTTTCCTGATTACCGGAATTTCGAGTATTTTATTTATCAGGCACCAGATTTCTCCTTTCTGGTGGCTGGCCCTGGTGGGCCTGGGTCTTTACACGACCTATATTCCATTCAACTGCATATTTTTTGAGCGGCTTATCGCAACTTTTAAGCATCCTGGCAATGTCGGTTTCCTGATTTATGTTGCCGATTCTTTTGGATATCTGGGAAGCGTTGTCGTATTATTTGCAAAAGAAATATTTAAAGTGAAATTGAGATGGTCGAGTTTTTATTCCCAGGGAGTTGTCGCGTTGTCGATCCTGGGCATTGGGGGAACCATCTTATCACTTATCTATTTTACGATGAAATTTAAAAAAACGATTCCTGAGAATGTCTAAAAAAACGGCGATTGTGATTGGTGCGGGTATTGTAGGACTGGCTACTGCGAGGGCTTTGGCCCTTCGGGGATTTACTGTTACAGTATATGAAAGAAATCAAAAAGCATCCGGGGCATCCGTTAGAAATTTTGGCATGATCTGGCCGATTGGTCAACCCTCCGGCAAACTATATGAAAGAGCGATAAACTCCCGGAATTGCTGGAAATCGATCGGAAATTCGGGGAATCTCTGGTATGATCCTGTCGGAAGCCTTCATCTTGCTTATCATAATGAGGAGTGGCAGGTATTGCAGGAATTATTTGACATATTTAGTAAAGAAGGTCGGAACATAGAACTGCTAAACAGGGAACAGGTCCTGAAAATCTCACGAATCGCCAATGGTGAAAACTGCAAAGGAGGATTGTTCAGCAGGGAAGAAATTATCATTGACCCCAGAGAAGCCATCTCTTTTTTACCAGGATATTTTCAGGAAACATCCAGTATTCGTTTCCAATGGGGGAAAGCGGTAACCGCAGTAAGGACCGGGGCGATAACGATGGGTTCTGAAAACGCAGAGGCCGATCTGATATTTATTTGTAGCGGTTCCGATTTTGAAACCCTTTATCCGGAACAATTTGCCAAATTTCCGCTGACAAAATGTAAGCTGCAAATGATGAGGCTGGTTGAAGAAGGATCGCCGAGAATTGGTCCCGCCTTATGCGGTGGCTTATCCCTGATTCATTATAATAGCTTTAGAGCGGCTCCTTCCCTTGAGATATTAAAAAGACGATACCAGGAAGAAATGCCGGCATACCTGAATTGGGGCATTCACGTGATGATTGCTCAAAATCAAACCGGAGAGCTGACTGTAGGTGATTCGCACGAATACGGTTTGTCGCCGGATCCGTTTGACAGAAAGTATATCAACGATATGATTTTAAAATACCTTCAGCAGTTCTCCCAATTAAAAAATTCGCAATTAACCGAGACATGGAACGGCGTATATGGAAAACTTACAAACGGACAAACAGAAATTTTTGATTCCCCGGAACCTGGCGTTTATATTATCAATGCCGTCGGGGGAGCGGGAATGACGATGTCATTCGGACTTACCGAAGAGTTACTTGGCTTTCTATAATAATTTCCCTACCTGTTTTCAATGGGCAGGTAAATATCAAAACAAGCTCCCTCACCGGGTATGCCTGTGGCTCTGATAATTCCCCGGTGATTCTCTACTATCTTTTTAACGATGGAAAGTCCGATACCTGTTCCGGAATATTCCGACCGGTTGTGTAGTCGCTGAAAAACTTCAAATATTCTTTCTCTGTATTCAGGTTCAAATCCGATTCCGTTGTCCAGCACACGAATATGACAATAGGGAGTAAAATTTCCAAATACATTGGTAAGCATCATATCCGGAATGACTTTTTCCGCAGTAATCTGTATACGCGGGATCGACCCTTCTTTAGAAAATTTGAGTGAGTTGCCTATGAGGTTGTGCATCAACTGGCTGAATTGAAATGGAATAACATAGATGGCGCAAAGTGGTCCCAATTCAATTATGGCCTTCTTTTCCTCAATTGTTTCAGTAAGTTCCCGGAGAACCTGTGTGACAATCGTTGAAAGATCGGTCAGTTCAAATACCCGGTCAGTATGACTTGTCCTGGAATACATAAGCAAATCGCTGATCAGAACCTGCATTCTTTTAGCCGCAGCCTGAATGCGGTCAAAATATTCCTTTGCTGATTCGGACAACGAATCATAATCTTTCTGGACTACGAAGGAAGAAAGTATCTGTATTTTTCGCAACGGTTCCTGCAGGTCATGGCTGGAAATATAGGCGAACGATTCCAGTTCGCTATTCATTCTATTCAATTCCGAATTTTTTAATTCCAGTTCTTCCGTTCTCTCCCGGACCTGCTTTTCCATTGAATCTGCGAGCATGCGAAACTTTTGTCCGCTCTCCTCCAATTCCCGCTGTCTGTTTTTTTCGTCTGTAATATCCCGGAGGGTACCGACCAGTTTTTCCGGTTGCTGATCCCCGTTATAAAATACCCTGCCCCTGGTTTCGATCCAGTGCCCGGATCCGTCCTTCCAGTTTATCCGGCTTTCAAAACGCAGGGTACCGGTCTTCAGGGATTTTTGAAATGCCAAGTCCCTTATCGGCCGGTCTTCCGGGTGAATTTGATCCTGCAAGGCTTGATGACTGATCACCAAGCCCGGTTCATGACCAAAAATTTCCAGGTAGCGGTCTGAATATATCACCTCATCGGTTTGAAGTCGCCACTCCCAGGTTCCCAGTTCACTGGCCGTAATAACGATATTCAGTCTTTCTTCATTTTCCTTTAATTTTTCATGTGCCTGTCGTTCAAATGTCAGGTCCTGCAGCGTTCCGCTAAAACGACTCGCCAACCGGTCCCCGTTGAATACGGCTTTACCCCGGGCGAGAACACGCTTTTTAATCCCTGTTTTCGGATTTATTATGCTGTATTCGGTTTCATAATTCCCACCGGAATCCGGATTGAGCGCTTCCCGGATAGCCGCAGCCACCCGCTGCCTGTCTTTTTCGACAATACAATCCAATGCGAGGGACAGATCGATCTGCTCTTCAGGTTCAAGGCCCAACCAATGTTTGAGCCGTTCATTTCCGGTAAATTTATTCGTATAGGGATTCAGGTCCCAGGTTCCCATATCTGCAGCATCGATGGTGAAACGCAGCTGGTCCTCCCGGTCCTTAAGATTTTGAAGGATTTTCACCTTTTCGGTTGTTTCCTGGCAGATTACCAGGACTCCTGCCGGTTTACCGGTTTCATCGCTGACCGGGCTATAACTAAAGGTCCAGTAAACGTCTTCCAGTTTCCCATTCCTGAATATCGGGATCAGCTGATCTTCGCTCCAGGTAGAATCTCCCAGAAGAACCTGATCAATCAATGGTTTTATAATATCCCAGATTTCTGTCCAGGCCTTTTCAGCCGGCTGTCCCAGAATAGACGGGTGTTTTCCGTGTTCGCCCAGGCTGGGGCGGTAGGCATCATTGTAAAAGCAAATCAATTCCGGTCCCCACCACAAAAACATAGGAAACCTTGAATTGAGAATCATGTTGATAGTAGTCCGGAGACTCTGTGGCCAGGTGGCTGGATTTCCGACCGGTGTCCTGCTCCAGTCCATGCTTCTGGTCAGACTTCCCATTTCACCACCACCCGCCAGGAAAGAATACGGGAAAGCCGGAAATTTTGTTTTCATACGTATATATCCTTTCCGTGATTAACCGGAATTAAAGGAATATTGATTAATATCAGCAAAATTAATTCTTTTAATTCAGGATAAGTCACTGGTCTATTTCTTTGCTTTGACATAATACCCTTTATCCGCAAAATGTTCCACATCAATGAATCCTGCTGAACGAAGAGCGTCCACTATTTGATCGATGGTATATTTATTAAATACGCTGTCAGGCGTTTTCTTCTTAATCAAGGTGTTTGCATTCACCATATAAATTGAGAAAACGCCACCATTTTTTAATAGCGACCGTATTTTTTCAAATGGTTTGCTTAATTCATCCCAGAAATAAACAACATTCAGACAAAATATTTTATCATATTCAGTTTCGTCAACGCGCATTTCTAAAAAGTTGCCATATTGCAATTTCACTTTTCCATTGTCCACATAGGGTTTATTATACCTGCCTGCTTTTTTGTACATTAAACGGGAAAAATCGATCCCATGTATTGTGCACGATTCACATAATCCTGCAATCATGTGAATACCGATCCCAGGTCCATAGCCAATCTCCAATATTTTTTCATTTGGGCGTAGGTTTAGATTTTTTATCAGAATATTGTACTTTTCCTGGTTTCTTTTCATCATCATATTAGAAGTAAATATTCCAAACAATCCCGTTGGCTTTCTAAATTGTGACGCGATAAAATTCCGGAACATATAAATAAAATTAAGTGAAATGGGCAATTTAATTAAAGGGTTATTCGAAACACCTCTTTTTGTAACGGATCTGGAAAGGTCCATGAATTTCTATGGGGAGGCACAGGGATTAAAGTTAGGATGTGTTGACCGAAAAAGATCACCAAAAGAATCGTTTTTACAAATGTGCCTATTACCCGGAACTGATATTTCTTTTTAAAACTGCCGTGGCACGAGTATTGAATTGATCAGTAATACCATTTAATAATCTTTAAATAAATCGTCATGGGAAATCTTCTTTACGCTATTGCCGTTATTTTAGTCGTCATCTGGGCTATTGGCTTTTTCGGTTACGCCGCCGGCGGAATCATTCATGTCCTGCTCGTTATCGCTATTGTGCTTTTCCTGCTGAAATTTATCCGCCGGGAAGCGTAGATACGAATGCCTGCAACACATGCCTCGCCATCAGACAAACACAAATTTCTTCTGCAAATAATAGTTGTAACTAATCCCTAATAGAACAGAGGTAAGCGTTTTTGAAATGATATAATTGAGGTGGAGATTGTGTGTGAAGAGGTAAACGCCCGCGGCGGAGAAAATTAAATTCCCTGTAAAAACCAGGATAAAACGGATTACCTGTATCTGCATATTTCTGTTTCCGCGTTTAAAGACCCAGTTCCGGCATAAAAAAAATTGCGCAACGCCGCCGCAAATGTTGCCCGCAAGGTTTGCAAAAAGATACCAGCAATGAAATGACTCTACTAGGAAAATCGTAACGAGGTAGTCTGCCAACGATCCTGCAATTGAGGCTGCCTGGACCTTGATAAAGGTTAACATCAGAAAAACGGAACCCCTTTGGCCAGGTCCCCGCTCATGTCCATTAACCTGGGAATAAATATAGGATTGGATTTGTATCCTGCCGTCTCAAATTGCTCTCCCAATAACCGGGCAATGGTTGATGCCATTTGTCTCTGATACAATTGCCGGCCGGTTTTTATTTCTCCATCCCCGGATATTCCCGGACCGATCAGTGCAAACCAGGTCTCACCGGATCCCCTGGTCAGGATGCCGTGTTTATGCCATGCTGAGGGACTTTTACCACGACCATGATCAGTCGTAATGATAAACGTTGTTTTGTTTTTATAAAAGGAATTGGTCTGCACATAGTACCATAACTCGGCAATCATTTTATCTACATTCGCCGCCTGCTGCAAATACATATCATATCGCCCGTTATGTGCAAATTCATCGGTTTCCCCAAAACCGATCAGCACAACCCGGGGGTGGTTATGTTCAATATACTCCCTGGCACTGAGAAAAGTCAGCAGGTCGTACCGGGTATGTTTTTTATTCAGAATGAATTCCTGCGAACTGTTGATCATTTCATTATTTAAAGAACTGTCGTCCGGCAGATTTTCATACCCGGAATTAACCGGCAGATGATTGCGTTTTTTATTCAGTATGGCGGAGAAAATATTCCAGGAACTGAAAATGGCCACCTTCCCCTCGTATTCCTTTTTCGAATTCAGGTATTCGAAAATATTCCTGTTCCGGTTTCGGATGGGTAAATTGGGGATAAAAACAGGATCCGGATAGCCGGTAAACAATTCGTTATACCCCGGATAAGAGATTTTATATATATTGGCAACATCCACGTCATTTTGATATAAACGATTCCCATACAGCTGACCCTGTCGCGCAATGGTGGTCCACAAAAAAGGCATTAATTTTTGTCTTCGGAGCGCTGTGGAAGAGTCCCAGTACAATTGTTTCATCAAAGCGGTATCCGCTACGTAGCGGGGATCACTGATCATGCCGGAATCGGCTCCGGTAAAGACTTCCTGCCACCGGAAGCCGTCCGTCGTAATGATAAAGATATTTTCTGTATTTTGGACAAACTGGGCGATGCCCGCCGCTGAAATGAGCAGGGAAAAACAACAGAATACGAATTTCATTTTAATGGGTTTTACAAAAATAGAATCCCTGTATAAACCCAGTATTAAAATAAAATGAACTTACTGTTACGATAAACGGTTATCCTTCTTAGTTATAGTCATCCTGCGCCCACCGCGTGCGGGCAGTTCCGCTGATGATAAAGATATCAGTCGGGTCGGGGTCATTACCAAAAGTTACTTCCATATATATGCTGTCCGTTACCAGACCCGATTTAGAAATTCCTCCGTTTGGAATGATCTTGCCATTGGCAACATGGATGCGGTTATCGAAATATTCATTCTGGGTAGAATCGGAAGAAAACGTCATGTTTTTCGGATCTGCCTTCACTTTGCTTTTAAAATCAATGCCATTTCCTATACTATTCAAATCATCCAGCCAGAGCGAATCAGCCACATTTTGAGAGGTATTATACGTTGCAAAAAGCACATGCGTACCCAGCAAATCATCTGTACCTATTTTAAGCGTTACCCACCATTCGTTCGACATCGCCACAGTCGCAGTAGCTCCGGGATCTTCGAGTTTCTTGGTGCAGGACATGGAGAACAATATGATAACCGCCGATATTCTGAAAATTCTATTCATATAATGCGTTTTATTGCTTTTCAAAAGTTCTTGGCCCGCTTCCATAACCTGGTGCGTTAAAAATCCAGGTAAAAGTTCCGGGTGAATCATAGGTCGTCTCAGAAGTGCTGATTACGCCTCCGAAATAGGGGCTGTCCTGTTCCGGTATCTCAATGTTGTTTGCCGAATAATTGGTGGCAACTGCCAGCAGCCCCACACCCGTGGATCCTCCGGGGTTTTCGACAACATATACACCCGTAGAGAGTTTGGTCCATGTACTGGTTACCCCGGTTGCGGCCCTCAGATAGACTCCGGAATAATCATGTGAGATAATAACCGGATCTGCTACAACGGAGGCAGGAACAACAACCGCGATTCGCTGATCACTATTGGTACCATCCGGACTGGTAGCAGTATAATTAATAGTATATACACCCGCCGGTGTAGCCGCCCCGATGGTCATGCTGGTGGTATAACTGATCGTATCGCCATTCAGCAGGGCAGTTGCCCCCGGATCAGCATATGCCTGGCCTTCCGTTATGGAAACGAATTTATCCCCGTTGATTGTTATGGAAGGATAATATGCAACTTTCGAAATACCCACCTGGGTAGGCGTATCAACGATCGTTTCCTTATTGCAGGCATAGGTCAGCACCAGTGAACAGAAAAATGCAATTTTAAATATATACTTCATGATATCCCGTTTTATATTTGAAATCACTGTCCCCACCAAACTGGTGTTGTGATCGGAATCTGAGATGGTGTATTTTTATTTCTGGATCTTTCAACATCCGGAAAAACGATTCTTTTCGGAAAAGCCTGACCGATCGTTGATGTCGCGGAAACTACAAACTCACCAGGTACATAGGCCGGATCTGTTGAATACACCGGGCTCGATTTTGGAAAACCCGTCCTGTTTCTTTCGAACCATGCTTCGAGGGAATGTGAACCGGGAAGAGAGGCCCATTTCTGCGTTATGATGGCATTAATTTTATCATCCAGTGTGCCCCCAACAGGATATTCATATGCGTCTCCTGCTCCTGTATAGGAGGTTGCATCAAATCCAAAGAAATCAAAAGCAGCTTGCACACCCGCGTTGTATAAAGTCTGCGCCTGGTCGCCGCCAAAAAATCTCTCTCTGGCTTCAGCTTGCATAAAATACGACTCCGGTCCGGAAATGAACTGAGTAGGGTCGGTCGCATGCTGTACAAAAACGGTAGCCGTTTTATATGTCGGATTTGTACTCAGATAATTTCCCTGATCAATTCCCACAGGCGAAGCCGTTCCAAAATAAGAGACAATACGCGGGTCATTATTTTTTTTCAGCCAGGTAATAAACGTCACGCTCGCCTTCAGATTAGTTGATGTATTCAGCGCATATATATTTTCCGCATAAAAAGGGTTCTGCTTATTCGGCGTAGTTACCCATTGTGTAATGGATGCGTCTTCGGTCAGAAATTCCGCGTTCGCATTATACAGCGCCTTGATACCCGCTTCCGCTTCCGCTGGTTTGGCATTCACCATCCGCAAATACATTTTAAGCTTCAGCGTATTGGCGAAGGCAATCCATTTAGTCATGTCGCCGGCGAAAAAATAATCTTCCGCCCCCGGAACCGTATTGGTAGAAGCGTTAAAATTCTTTCCCAGGGCCGAATCCAGTGAGCTTATCAATGCCTCATAAATGCTGTCCCCATTATTGAATGCGGGCTGCAGGTTATTAGAACCCTGCAGCGCGTCAGAATAGGGAACCTCGTCATACAGATCCACCAATACCTGATACGTATACACTTTCAGAACCGTAGCCATTAAATTGTAATTCCAGTCTTCTGAAACTTTTGTTTTATCCAGGATCAGCTGCACGTCATTCAATGCTCCCGTATACAATTGATTATAATCGACATTCAAATCCGTACTGGTAACATTATAGGAGTCGAAATTTCTGTATTGGGATGACGAAACGTCCTGTGTCGCATACTCTGACCACAACGTGCCGATGATCGCCAGCTCACCACCGATCGCCGATGCAGCGGATATTTCTGCAGCGGGAAATAATAAGGTTGGTGTAGCCTGGTCTGTTGAGGGGTTATTGGGATCCTGATTAATGTCTAACTGTTTTTGACAAGCCGAAAGACTTAGGATCGCCCCGCCTGAAATTACCAGTATTATTTTTTTCCATTTCATTGATAGCCGGTTGAAATTTTAAAATATTTTATTTTCTCAAAAACTTGCTTTTAATGAGATCCCGTATTGAACTGTAGTAGGTCCGGTAGGTGAGTATTCCCCGAATTCACTTGTCAGGTCATTGCCCAGATTCGAAACCTCCGGATCGATATAGGCATTTCCTTTGGGAAGCCACAGAATGAAATTCCTGCCATAGGCTGAAACCATCAGGCTGCTGGCGTGAATGGGTGTTGCCCATTTCGCCGGTAGTGTATAGGAGAGCGTAACGTCCCTGAGTTTGAGAAACGATTTATCAATCAGTCGCATGGGATAAGCCAGCGGTTTATTATTATTAGTATAGAAATAACTGTCAAATACACTCTCCCCTATGACGGTCTTGTTTTCAACATACACCGGTTTGCCATCCGTGCCCGTAATCTGGTTCACAGAATTGGGAATGACGAAGGGTTTGCGGCCGTTATATGTTGTGATGGCTGCATTGCCTGTAAACATAGTCAGGTCCGCAGTAGAACTGTAAAACTTACCGCCTTCCCTGAAATCAAGAGAGAAGCCAAATGACCAGTTCTTATAAGTAAATGTGTTGACCAAACCCATGGAATAATTTCTTTCAGACGTGCCGATATCTGTTTTATCCGGCGCCACTACAGGGAAACCGGTATTCGCATCCACTACAATTTTTTTATCCGGAGTATAAACAGGAGACGGACTGTAATATATACCTACCGGTTTGCCGGGGAATAAATCGAATTCCATTCCTCCCGTTAAACCATCGTTTCCGATCTGGATTTTATTCAACCCATTTGTGAGGCTAACGACTTCGCTTTTATTCTTTGTATAGGTGAAATTCAGAGTCCAGTTAAAATCCCGGGAACGAACGGGCGTGCCATTCAGTGCCAGTTCAATTCCTTTATTATTCACGACTCCAACATTTTCAATCAGGCCACTATATCCGCTCGAAGGTGAAATGGGAACATTAAAAATCTGGCCGTCGGTTTCCTTATTGTACAGCGCGAGGTCAACGCCGATCCGGTTGTCCAGAAATTTGGCTTCAAGACCCAATTCCAGTTCCTTTGTGATGATCGGTTTCAGAGCCGGGTTCCCGATATTTGGCGAAATGGTAAATCCATTTATACCGGCTATTGGAAATGTGATTGTACCATAGGGCATACCGGTGGTTGCCGGTATATTACCCTGTGTAATGGTCGGATAAATGAGGTAGGGAGAAGCGTCCGCACCGGTTTCCCCATAAGCAATCCTGAGTTTCAAAAATGAAATACGACTGTTTTTCATATCGAACGTCTGGGAGGCAAGCCAGGACAGATTCGCTCCGGGATAGAAAAAGTTGTTATTGCCCAGAGGAAGCGTACTCGACCAGTCGTTCCTTGCATTCACCGTTAAATACAATTGTTCCCTGTATCCTACCGTAGCCGTAGCATACACACCGACCAGCCTTTTTTCAAAGAACGTATTTGCCGATGTAGGCGGACTATTGGAATTTCCCAGGTTATAAAAAAGCGGAATGGTGAGTTGCTGTATCGCAGCAGTCAGATTGGAATTCTGTTGCTGATAATAGTTAACCCCTGCTAATACATCCAGGTTAAAATTGGAATTTAAATCCCTGGTATATTTCATGATAAAATCAGCATCAATCAGGCCATTGTAATCCGTTTGTTCCTGGTAAGAACCGAAGTCCGGGGCTCTCGCAGAACCATCCACGTTATTGCCGGCGTTCCAGCTTCCGGGTGTCGGGATGCTAATCGCGTTCCATATGGAGGTTCTGGCAGTAGAAAAATCACCTCCAATCCTGAATTCGGCCGTCAGAAAAGGGTCGATTTTATAACTCATGTCAACCTTTCCATAAATACGGTCCGAATGCTGATCACTTCCGTTTTGCGTCAGGTCAAAATATGGATTTTCGGCGAAAGGGGTAAAATAGTTGTCGGTATTAAAAAATTTATTATTGTAGAGGCTCAGATCCTTTATAGGGATATCAACCGGGATCTGAAGAATATTGTTGAACAAATCATTTCCCAGACCGCCCAAAGAAAATTTAGCAGGGGTTGTGAGGCGGCGGTTCACATAGTTGAGTGACACGCCAATGCTGAAATTATTGTACGTACTGTTGGTGCGAAGTGTAAAATTATTTCTTTGCAGTTTATCAAAGTCACCCGGAAGAATTCCATTGCTGGTTATATTTCCATAAGAGAAATAAAAATTGGTCTTGTCATTTCCGCCCGATACGGCCAGCGTATTGTTTGCTTCTGACCCCACGTCATAAAAATTCCGGAGATTGTTTTTCTGAAATGCGAAAGGCTTTACCAATTGAGAATTATCAACGGTCGCGCCCCAGGCGGTCATTTTCCCGTTGAGTGCCGGTCCCCAGCTTCCATTCTGACCCAGATCTGAAACACCTGCCCAACCCTGACCGAATTGATTCTGCAGATCGGGAAGTTTTCCAACAGTGGACCAGTTAATGGAACTCGCCAGGTCTACCCTGACCTTGCCAGATTTACCTTTTTTCGTAGTAATAATGATGGCGCCGTTTTTTGCTACCGACCCATATAATGAAGAAGCTGAAGTTCCCTTCAGTACGGTTATGGACTCAATATCATTCGGGTTTACATCTGTCATGCCGTTTCCGTAATCAGTCAGTGCCGGGCCGTTTCCGCCTGCACCGCCCACCGATGTGCTTGCATCACTCAGTGGAATCCCATCAATCACATACAGAGGCTGGTTGCTGCCGCCTCCGATAACTCCAAACCCGCGAAGCACTACTTTTACTGATGAACCGGGCGTTCCACCGACAGTAGAAATATCCGCACCCGCAACCTTACCAGCCAGTCCATCCAGCATGCTTACAGGTGAAACTTTATTTATGACTTCGCTATTAAATGTCGATGTGGCATAACCTACTTTTGCTTTACTCTTCGTTTGTCCCAATGCGACCACGACGACTTCATTTAGTGAAGCCTGCCCAGGTTGTAAAATCACACTATTGTCCGCTAACTGACTTAATTGAATTTGTCTTGTTGTATATGAAGTCGCGGATATAACGAGGGTCTGACCCGGAGAAGCTTTAATCCGGAAAGATCCGTCAGCATCTGCAACAACAGTGGTTTTTGCTCCTTTCACGGTAACCGTGGCAAATGAAACCGGCTCTCCCGTCGGATTGGTAATTTTTCCTGACGCCATTTCATTTTGAGCGTACGCTGAAAATGAAACAAAAACCAATAACATGAATAATAAATTTCTCATAAGCGGTCTTTTACATTTTAATCGAAGAAATAAATACCATGGTATATCCCGGATAGAAATCAACTCAGGAAATCCGATTCCAAAATATTTGTGAACGGCGCTATTTGTTAAGACAGCTTCCCCGTGCGAATTGCTGTTCTGTACCGGCCCCCATATTCTTCATCCATTAAAAATGCCTGCTCAACTAACCTTTTTCGACTCTCAACCCTATTTTTTGATCCGGAAATATTTGCTCGCAATCAAAAAATCATTCACACAACTGTTAATTTTCAGGAATACAAAACGGTTTCCCTTTCAATCCATTCTTTGAAACTGCTGATCCTGAGCTGGCTTATAAATACCTTTTCCACCGGTTGCGGTTTTAATATCAATTCAACCCTGTTCATATCGCTCCACTTCAAACTCATGATCGCACGTATGCTCACGATATAATTTTTATTCACCCTGTAAAACGCAGCAGGGTCAAGCATTTCATAAATATCTCGCAAGGATCCGGATACCCGGTGCGTTGTCTTTTCTCGCATATCAACCAGGAAGCAAATCTTGTTTTCCAAATAGAAATAAGCTATATCATTTGTCCTGAAAACAATATATTCATCTCCCTTTCTGAGGATGACGCGCCTGCAATTCTTCTTAATTGCATTTTCCATCATGGAGGTAACAATGACTTTATAAAACTATTAACAAGCGGGGCCGAAGAAAGAAATGGAAATAAAATCACGCCTGCGGGGGGATTAATAGCCGCTAGAATAATATTCAGAAATTTTAAAATACTTTTCGATTTCAACAAGCTCATCATGAAATATTCGTTTTCAGCTACTTTGTATGTAATTGTATTAACTCATGCAACTGAAGCAGGTTATACGCAGTCTGCTCCGGGACTGCGGGCAGCTGATTCATTATATATGAGCAGGAATTGGGCTGCCGCTAAAACGAAATATGCAAAATATCTGGGGGATACTTCTGAAAATAACATGGTATGGAACAGGTTGGGATTTTGCAATCAAAACCTCGGTTTGTATGAGGATGCCCTCCGGGACTATAATAAGGCACTTTCAAAAAACCCTCCGGCCCCGGTAAAAAGCAGTGCTCTCTTCAGGATGTCTATGGTGAATTCAATTTTGAATAAACCGAAGGAAGCCGGAGACTGGCTGATGAAGTCGACTGCCAGTGGCTACAACAGCTTACACGATCTGGATAGTCTGGATGAATTCAAAAATCTCAGGTCATCTCCTGACTTCAACGAAATACGGAAAAAGGTCTACGAAATCATTTATCCGTGCAGCAGGGAACCGCGGAACCGGGATTTTGATTTTTGGATCGGCGATTGGAACTGTTACCGAACGGGAACCCAGATCCTATCCGGTTACAGTCATGTTGAATCCATCGCCGGCGGATGCGCCATATTGGAAAATTATACATCTACCCAGGCGTATACTGGAAAGAGTTTTAATTTTTATGATACGATAACCGCCAAATGGGAACAGGACTGGATCGGATCCGGAGGTTCAGGGGACCGGCAGCATTATTATCAAGGCGAATTTAAAGATGGCGCGATGCATTTTAGCTACGAGACCACGAATCCTGGCGGACAAAAAGTAAAGGGAACGTTTATATTCTATTTCATAGATAAGGATACCGTGCGCCAATACCAGGATGTAACGGATGAAAATGGGAAGACCCTGTCGGTTACTTACGACTTAACCTACCAGCGAAAAAGATAGTCGCGTAAGGTAAAAGTCGGAAGGTTTACGCGTAAGCGTTCAGCGTTAGGCGTTAGGCGTTAGGCGTTATCCGCCTTCGCTGAAGATTCGGCGGACAAGGGCGTTGGGCGTTGGAGGGCTTATTTGTCGGGTTTCCGATTCCGCACGTTTTGATGCTTTATTTTACGGAACTTGGCTGCGAATCATTATGATGTGGCAATGAAACGGTCAGTCAGGCGCAGGAAAATCAGATCTGGATATTCAACACCAAACAGAATAAAACTCGTTCGCGGGGGGAAACCCTATTTTGACCAGATCCTGGAAATGATAAACCAGGCCCGGGAAATCATACAACTCCAGGTATACATATATGATAATGATGAAACGGGTGAACAGGTAACTCAGGCACTCATGGCTGCCGCTAAAAGAAATGTACAGGTTTATCTGATGGCGGATGGCTATGCTTCCCAGGGTCTTTCAAAAATCTTTGTCCGGGAGACGGAAGAAGCCGGTATTCATTTTCGTTTTTTTGAACCCTTATTCAGGAGCCGGAAATCTTATTTTGGAAGAAGGCTTCATCATAAAGTGATTATAACAGACAACAGGTATGGTATGGTTGGCGGTGTGAATATCAGCAATCATTATAACGACAGGCCGGATCAGCCGGGTTGGCTTGATTTCGCCTTGTACATGGAGGGGGAGGTTGTAAAAGATCTTTGCCGTGTCTGTCAGAAAATCTGGAACGGGTATCTTCCCGCCAAATCTGTTTCGCTTTGCCACGAGAATGGAATCCAGTTTGATATTAAGCCGGATGAAAATTGCGCGCTCAGGGTCAGGCGTAATGACTGGGTTACAAAAAAAAATCAGGTTTCAAGAAGTTATCTTGAAATGTTCAGGCAAGCCAATGACCATATTATTATGATGTCAGGGTATTTTTTGCCCGGCCCGATCATCCGCAGAAATATGAAAGGGGCCGCCGGAAGAGGCGTTAAAATAAAACTCATCCTTGCCGGAATCTCAGATGTAATGGTAGCAAAATATGCAGAAAGGTATATGTACAACTGGCTCTTCAGAAATAATATTGAAATCTATGAATACAAACCTTGCGTATTACACGGGAAAGTTGCAACTTTTGATAACCAGTGGGCCACCATCGGTTCGTATAATGTAAATATTATCAGTGCCTATGCCAGTATAGAATTAAATATAGACGTAAATAATCCTGATTTTGCGGGCATGCTGAATGAAATCATGACAAAAATCATTGAAAAGGACTGCGTCCGTATTACAAAGGAAAGTTTCATTAAACACAATGGTATTCTGAATAAAATTTGGGAATATGTATGTTACTGGTTCGTCAGGATTCTTTTTTATCTGTTTACGATAAATTTTAAACAACGGTCTTAAGCCTAAAGCCTAAAGCGTGAAGCCTAAAACAAATTTTAAAATTTGGAAATTTATGAATATTGCTCATGTACTACATTTAATGAAATCCTTTGGCGTTAAGCGTTAAGCGTTAAGCGTTTAGCGTTAAGCTATTTCCCAAGTATTCTGCTCAAATAAAATCTCACCGTTTCCCTGTTCCAGTTAGCGAATCTGCCGCGCTGTATGACGAGCCGGTTGGCACCCGGTTCCTGCAAATAATAATGAAAAACAAATGGAGCGCCCGGGTATTGCCAACCCATCATTTGCCCGAAACGAAGATCGTTAAATACTATTCCCTGCATTGACGATTCAGCCGTATAATATCCCTGTGAAAAACGGACAAGCTGCTGCAGGTCCCTTTGGCGATAAAATGGTTTCAACAAAGAATCATTCTTCAAAATAAATCGGAAATCAATTTGATTGCTTTTATCAAAGACGGAACGGTACCCGATATAAAAACCCGAATCCGTTTCCGCAACAATATACCATAACCAGCTATTAAAGGGCGCCGGTGTGCTGAAATACCGGTTAAAATGAATGGACCGCCGAACTAATGATTGTCTGGAATCACCGTCAATCTTGTATTTGTTGGCCAGACAGTACAACAGATACAGGGAACATAAAATAAGTCCGGATTTGGCCCACAACCTTCTCTTTTTACTGTAGCGGTCTGCAAAGAGCAGGCAAACCGCAGCAAAACCTGGCCAGACTGAGAAAAAGGGATCGGCCACGAATATCACATGAAAAGAAATCCGGGAATGGTTAAAGGGTTCAAACCATCCGATTCCATACGCATTAAAAACATCGAGAAAAAGGTGACTGAGTAACGCTGTACTAAGAAATATAAGCCAGGTTTTAACCGGCACATGGTCAGCGAAATGTCGTTTTCTGAAATATACCGCGAGCCCGGTAACAACAAGAATTGCAAATAAAAAAGAATGAGTAAAACCCCGGTGCGCCAACAGATCATCCGTGTTGCTCAGCCACAGCGTAGCAATAAAATCAATATCCGGTAAACTGGCTGCGACAGCCCCATACAACATGGCTTTTTTTCCAATTTTTCTACCCAAAAAAAGATCGCCGATACAAGCTCCGACGGCGATATGAGTTAAACTATCCATTTCTTAGATTCTTCCCCGAATATGCCCCGGAAGATAATATTATTTCATAATAGAACCGGACAGGCTTTGTTCGAAAACGGACATTTTGAAATGAATTTCAAAATATGAATACCTGATTCATAGCGGGATAGAGTCCGGCATTTAATTGGTGCCTATTCAAAAAACCTGTCTTTCGGACCAATAAAAAATATGAAGAAAATATTCCTGTCAGCCCCCATGTTTCTCATCCTGATTAACTCCGGGTTATTAGCGCAGAATTCATTTTGGAACAGCGGCGATGCCTATCTCTCACAAAAACCGCCAGGCGATACACCCATTGTTTTTGCGCCCGGACGACTGGCCGATCCCGGTTACTGGGTGGGCAGCCGGGTAGGGTTTACCAAGGATGGCAAGCAATTCATCTATGGAACAAATACAAACTGGTTTGACGGGAAAAACCAAAAACTCAAATATTTTATATTTGACGGGAAAAGCTGGAAAGGACCCATGCTCCTGTTCGAACATTTTGGCGAACCAACATTTTCAATCAGTGGCGATTCATTGTATATAACAGGAATGAATGGTTCCATTTTTCAAACGCATTACTCCGGTACCGGTTGGGTAACTCCACAGCAATTCCTTCAGCGGAGTTATGCCCTCTATAATTTTATGCCGACCCTTAGCGGTCGTTACTATGTTGGCAGTAACGGAACATGGGGGGTCAGGCAGGATTATACCAGCTGGAAGTTTTCTGTATTAGCCGGTACCGGTTCAGATTCGTCAATTCAAAACCTCGGGGCACCCCTGAACAGCCTGGGTTTTAATGGTGATTTCTATATTTCACCCGATGAATCCTATATGATCATCAGCGCCAAAGAAACGCCCACATTCGAATGCGAACTATATATTAGTTTTCGCGGATCCGACCATCAATGGTCCGTTCCGGTGAGTCTTGGTCCGCTGATCAATGATGGAGTTGCGCATCGCTGGGGGCCATGGGTTACCCCGGATCGCAGGTTCTTATTTTATACCAAAGGAACCAGTGAAAAAGATTGTACCATTTACTGGGTGCGTTTTGAAAACCTGTTAAAAAAACTTCAGCAGCAGGCACTTTAAGTAACCATTTTCTGAAACGATGGCTAGTTTGTCAGATTCAGAGCATAAAGAAATCCGTCGGTACTCCCAAAATAAATGGTATTGCTGTTAATGGCGGGCGATGAAACAATGGAACCCATAGTATAGAAATCATTCATGATTTTGACGCTGGAAGAATAAAGGGAAAGATCCTCCTTGCTTCCCGCATAACCAAAATCCAGGTCACCCTTTTTATTCAATATCCGGGCGGCATTCGCTTTCCTGCCATCTGTAGAAAATGTCTGCCAGGTCTTGCCATTTGAATTCAGGTCCAGGGCAAACAGATTTCCGGTAAAGTCCCCATAGTAAGCTGTTTGACCGGCGATGGCGGGTGATGAATAGAGGTAACCATTCGCCTTCATACTGTATTTCTTCTTTCCGGTCTTTGCATTCAGGGCGATCAATACATAACTATCAGAAGTGCCGAAATAAACCGTGCTGTCCTTTATTGCAGCTGTTGTGAGAACCCAGGAATTATCTGCAGCAAAATTCCAGATCAAACCGCCCGTATTGACATTTAATGCATAAAAAAATCCGTCCCGCGCACCAAAATATACGATGCTGTCGAAAACGGCGGGGGATGCCTGAATGCCTTCAAGCACATGATAAATAGGCTGCTCCTTTGTTTTGAATTTCCATAGTTCCTTTCCCGTTTGCGCATCCAGGGCATATAAATACGTATCCCAGCTGCCAAAGAAAATGGTTCCGTTGTAGAGGGCCGGACTGGTGTGAATGATGCCACCTGTTTTAAATTTCCATTTTAACGACCCCTTCAACGCGTCCACCGCATATAAATTTCCATCACTGCTGCCGAAATAAACTGTCGGTCCTTTATTAATTCCTTCTTTATTGATTCCGATCACCGGTGATGAAAGAAAAAAATCCCACAGGTCTTCCATGTACATATCGGCCGGTTTCATCGTCCACAAACCAATCGCGCCAATTTTTTTTTCGCCGCCGGTTTTAAATTTCCAGACCTGCTTCCCACTGCCGGCATCTATTGCGTAACAATTTCCATCATAACTCGTAAAGTAGACGGTATTATTGAAAATTGCGGGAGAAGAAGAAACCGCCCCGCCGGTCGGAAACTTCCAGTCTAATTCTCCTGATTTTGTTTTAATTGCATATAGGTTACTGTCTTCACTTCCCAGGAAGACGGTGCCATGCATAACTACAGGAGATGAAAATATTTTGCCGCCAGTTTTAAATTTCCATTTTAGAGCACCCAAATTCTTATACCCGGAAGTTTCATATACTCCCGTATGCGCTTCGTCGGCGTGAAAGACATCATTCCAGGTTGACTCATAGGTGCAGCTGAAGAATAATAGGGAAAAAGTAAAAAGAGAAAAGTTAGTTTTTTTCATGGCTGTTCAGGGGTATGCGTTTACCCTCCGGGCACTGTTTCCGTTCCCGGCCGGCGTTTAATTTTCCCGCGTTAATGCGGCTTTTTTTTCGGAAGATGAAGCTGCTGAAATGCCCGTATCACAGCGGGTGTTCTTTTTGTGTATGCCGGGGAAGTGCTTTTGCCCAGAGGGGCGTAAACCTTCTCCTGATCCTGGTTGGAGTTGAATAAAATATAAATGTCTTTTCTTCCATCATTAGCATCCACCCATTCATTTTGCTTGGTCTCAATATTGGTCTTTTTGTTTTGTATGACGAGCAGGAACGTATCACTTTGAATATTGGGTAATTTAAATTTAAACCGGCCCTTGGAATCGGTTTCCGTCTGACTCTGAATGGGACTTATAATTTTTACGACGGCATCCACTGGTACCACCGAGTTCCTGTCGGCAGACACAAACCCGGAGATTTCGGTCTTTGGAACGGACTTAAACTGATTGTACAAAGTGATTGCAAAAGTGACTACTGCGGCGATAGAAGCAAAAATAATTTTGCCGCTGGTGAAAAACCCAACAATCGAAGCTTTTGTGATCATAACCGGGCGTCTAAAATAGGGAAAAATGAGTTATGAATTATGGGTTATGGGATATGAATTGTGAGTTAGGATGGATGAAATAAAAGCTAAATGCGATTACCCATAATTTATAACCAAAAATTCATATCTCCTAACCTCCCCCATCTAAATGCTAAGCTTTACACCGTACGCTTTAAGTCTTAAATTGCAAAATGGAATTAGGAATAAGCAGTTTTGCAGAATTAACTCCCGACCCGGTAACCGGTAAAACCGTCAGTGGGTACCAGCGGATGATGGATCTCATGGAAGAAATTGAACTGGCGGACCAGATCGGTCTCGATGTATATGCTTTGGGAGAACACCACCGGCCGGACTTTTTGGTTTCTTCACCCGCCGTGGTGCTTGCTGCGGCTGCAGTAAAAACCAAACACATAAGACTTTCCAGCGCCGTAACCGTACTCAGTTCTGACGATCCGGTCCGGGTTTTCCAGGATTTCGCAACAGTAGATCTGCTTTCGGGTGGTCGCGCTGAAATCATGGCCGGCCGGGGTTCTTTTATCGAATCTTTTCCTTTATTTGGATACGACCTCGGGGATTATGACGATTTGTTTTCTGAAAAACTAAACCTGCTGCTCAAACTAAATGATGCAGAAAAAATATCATGGAAAGGAAAACACCGTTCACCAATTCAAAACCTGGGTATTTATCCCCGTCCTTTTCAATCGAAATTACCAGTCTGGATTGCGGTTGGCGGAACACCGGAATCTGTTATCCGGGCAGCCAGTCTGGGGCTTCCCCTGGCCCTGGCCATCATCGGTGGCAATCCTGCTCATTTTCTGTCCTTAGTCGAGTTGTATCGTAAAACGGCTAAAACAGCTGGACATGACCAACTTCCCCTGGCCGTTCATTCCCATGGGTATGTTTCAGAAGATTCCCAGCAGGCAGCGGATGAATTCTTTCCTTCTTATGCCTATGTCATGTCAAAAATTGGAAGAGAACGGGGCTGGCCCCCAACCACCCGCGCCCAATTTGAAGCCGGAAGATCAAAATCGGGAGCTCTGCTCGTGGGATCTCCTCAGCAGGTTATTGATAAAATACTCTTCGAAAAAGAATTATTCGGATTAAACCGTTTTCTGCTACACGTCAGTGTGGGAACCATGCCACATAAGCAGGTTATGCATTCTATAGAACTATTTGGCACTCAGGTGGCGCCAGTTATTCGGAAAGAACTGAATTAATTGTCAATTGTTAATTGTTTACGAGAATGATGCAATCCATCGTGCCATCACACGTAAGCGTTAACAATTAACAATTGACAATTAGCAATTAAAAAAAACCCCCTCTGCGCTCTAAAGGGGGTTCTTAGAAAAAAGTACGGATCAATAAGGGCGGATAATTGTATATGTCTTGCCATTTACTCCGGTCCAGACCAGCTTATAATAATACGTGCCAGTGCCTGGACAACCCGTTGGATCTCCATTGGCATCCAGTCCATAAGTAATGACGGAGGTTCCTTTATCGGTTATCACTGTGTTCTGACCACTGACCAGTCTGAAGTCACAATCCTGGCGGATCACTTTGGGTTCGCTGATTAAACTTTTGAAGGATTGACCCAGCCGGTTTATTCCCCATTCTGCAATGCCATTATCGGTACCATCCGAATACGTTCCGGTTGTTGTTATAACGATTCCATTATCGTAAGTAAATACCCGCTGTTTCGAAACATTCCATGCCCTGGTGGTTCCGTTATCAAAATCAATTGACATAGTACCTTTGATCGTATGAGTAATGGTTTGCAGGGTAGCCAGGTTTTTTAAGAGTCCTCCGCTTACATTCGTAAACGTTTTGTTCCCATTAATTACAATGCTCTTGCCATCCCGTAAACGAGTAATCTTTAATTCATCGATAACAACGGTGGCAGTTGCTCCCGCATCCTTCCAATGCTGACCCAGGGGCAGGGATATGATCACTTTTCCGGAACGGGTTCTGTTGCCCCAGCAATTGGTGCCATCGTATACGATGGTAATTACGCGTTGATTGTTTGCGGTATCATAGGTAATCGTAGCATCACAAATTAACTGATGCACATTGATAAGGCCATTCACCTGGTCACTTCCACCCACACCGTTTACTTCCGTATTGCCGTTTAAAGAGACCGAACTGCTGTTCGACCCTGAAAAATCAGATTGGCCGTTGAGTGCAGTGTTCGCGTCGTCACTGATGATATCCGACTCATTGGAAACCTGTTGCTGGTCGTCGGCGGTCGCACTCAGGTTTGCTGTCGTGTTATCCTGCGATGCGGAATTGTCCTTCTTGCAGGAGTAAATGCTGATGCAGGACAGTATGCAAATTGCAATAGCCGTCCGGCGAATGAGGTTTGCTTTCATAATTACGATTATTTTGTACTGAGAAGGAATTCAGGTTCCAAGGTTTAACGGAACGCTAAATTTTATTTGTTAACAAACCATTAGGAATCTGGAATTGTTAAGCACTATTCTGAAAGTCAGCCCGTTAGAATGCTGCCGCCAGTTCAGGGCATTCCAGTAATTTCTTTTAGTTTATTAAACCGTACTGCTTTTCGCAGAGAGCAGCATGGAAATCTTGCTGTGAAGGTCTTCGGGACGGAAGGGTTTGGGAACGAATTCCATAAATCCTTTAGACAAGAGGTCAGCACGCATATTATCATATACAGCTGCAGTAAAAGCGATGGCCGGAACGGCCGGGTTTATTTTTTTTATCTCTCCCAGGGCAGTGATCCCATCCATCTCCGGCATTTCCAGGTCAATCAAAATGAGATCAAAATTGTGCTGCGAGAACAGATCCACGGCCTGTTTGCCATTATAAGCTTCCTTTACTTCAATTCCCCATTTCATCAGAAAACGGCGGGCAATGGACATATTAATAGCATTGTCTTCAGCCACCATCACTTTCACACCGGGGAAAAGGGATAAATGTTTTACGCGTTCTTCATTGATATAGCGTTTCCTGTTTTCATTAATAGCCAGTTTGAGGGTAAAATGAAAGGTGGAACCCCTTCCCTCTTCACTCTCTAATTGTAATTCGCCATGAAAGAGGTTGACCAGTTTCTTTGTGATCGCCAGACCAAGTCCCGTTCCACCATATTTACGCGTCGTATCCACATCGGCCTGCGTAAAACTTTCAAAAATTTCCTGTTGTTTATTGGCTGGAATACCGATACCCGAATCTTTTACCATAAACTGGATGGTAGCTTTCTGGCTGGTAGAAAATATTTTTTTGGCTACCACGGTGATTTCACCGTAATGCGTGAATTTAATCGCGTTTGAAAGCAGGTTACTGAATACCTGGTTCAGCCTGGTTTCATCTGTCATCACTTCAATATCCAGGCTATCGAATTCCATTTTGAAACCCAGATTTTTTGCGTGTGCCTGGGCAGCAAACTGCAGGTTGATCTTTTCAAGGAATTTTTTCAGATCCACCGGATGTTCGCCCAACTGCAGTTTACCGACTTCAATTTTTCCAAAGTCAAGTATCTCGTTGATCAGCATCATCATATGTTCTGAAGAATACTTGAGAATATCGAGGTGAGACTTCTGATCGGGCAGATAATCTTCCTGCAATAATAAGTTTGACGTACCAATGATCCCATTGAGCGGCGTTCGCAGTTCGTGGCTCATATTGGAAAGAAAACGCGATTTGGCCTGGGAAGCAACTTCCGCTTTCTGTTTTGCTTTCATCAGTTCAAACTGGGCTGTCTTGATTTCTGAAATATCCAGGATACTGATTTTCAAAAATCTTCTTCCCAGATCCAGGAAGGGCACGATGTTTACGAAAGCGAAAAAAGTTCTTTCTGCAGAGGTCAGCGCCAACTCTCCCTGCCAGTCCTTCGCCTGGTGATTTGCCAGGTTCATCTCAATTGTCTTGAATAATTTGATATGTTCACTGGTGAACCAGTCTTCAATGGCTGTTCCTTCTATCTCCTTTTTATTTTTTATATGCAGTAACTCGCAGGCGCGGTTATTACAGCCGATGATCTTCCGATATTCTGCATCCATAATTAATACCCCGTCGAGCGAGGTATTGTAAATGGTATCTACAAAATGTTTTTCCTTCAGGATGGCTTCTTCGTGGTCCCGGTTCACGCGGAAGATAAAATAGGAAAAAAAAGTTGTCAGCGTCAGGGAAATCGCCAGGTTGGAACTGTACAGGCGCGCAAACATACCGCCAATACGAACCTGATAATAATTCTCATAGGGACTCAGGTTCAAACAGATCAAAACGGAGATAATAGTGATCAGGTATACAAATTTCAGCTCTGTAAAATTTCTTTTCACGTCAATTACCAGGGTCATCACGAGGAAGTAAGGAAAATACAGCAGGTATTCACCGGCACGTAATCCCTCCATATAATTCATCACAATCAGGTATAGATTAAGATTGACAATGGCGATGATACGGGCGAGCTCAAATCTTTTTTTTGAATTGAGGTGAAAGGCAAGAATAAATATATAACCGGTGGAGAGGTTAACAAGAGCGCTTATATAAAGACTCAAAGTAAAATAACTGACTACAGAGAGAAGGGTGCCACAGAGGGTCAGAAAGATGAACTGGTTAAACCGGACGATTTTCTTACGCTGCGATATGGTATTGCCGGGGTCCAGTCCGGAATTTGCAACATCCTGATAGACAGTCCATAATAGTGGCGAAATACGGGATTTCAGGTAGGGTATCAGAGGAATTAATTTGAATATTAAAACGCTGGGAGCATAATAATTATTATTTAAAGCGTTAATATATATGAATCCATAACATGAATAACCTGAATACCGCTAATGCGTTCGTTTTCAATGCAGAAATCGACACGAATTACCTCCAAAGCCTCTACGGGGACGACTATGTTTACCTGCAGGAAGTATTTGATACGGTACTGAAAGATTATCAGTCATTAACAGACAATATTGAATACAGTTATTCTTCCGGAAATATCACTGCTTTAAGATCTGCCGTGCATAAGATCAAACCGGTATTTGGATTCGTCGGACTTACTGCCGTACAACAGCAATGCCAGGAGTTTGAACAAATCTGCGGCACGACTGGTTCCCCCGATAAACTGGCCAGCGATTTTGAAACGCTAAAAAATAAAATATTCCAGAGCAAACAACTAATAGAAGAAGAAAAGAAAAAATTGGAAATATTCAATAGCAATTGTTCATGAGTCTCAGCTGTATTATTGTAGAAGATTTACAGGTAGCCGCCAACTACCTCAGGAATTGCTGTGAAAAAAGCGGGCAGGTGGAAGTAAGGGGGCATTTCGCAAATGTAACCGATGCGCTTTCCTTCCTGAACAGCAATACAGTGGACCTGATATTCCTGGACGTGGAAATGCCTGGTGCCAATGGTTTTGAACTACTGGACCAGATTGCTTTTTCTCCAAAAGTGATCCTGACAACCGCCAAATCAGAATATGCCTACAACGCATTTCAGTATAATGTTTCGGATTACCTGATGAAACCTTTTACCTATCAGCGTTTTATTGAGGCCCTCGGGAAAATCCAGCCTTCCAAGGAGACGATATCTACCAACAGCGCGACGGATCACATTTATATTAAGACGGATGGTAAACTGATCCGTTTAAATAACGATGCCATCCTCTATATAGAAAGTATGGGCGATTACGTGAAATTTGTAACGGTGGATAACAAGAAATATATTACTCATAATACGATAAAGAACCTGGAAGAGAAAGTCAGCAAAGAACACTTCCTCAAAGTACACCGCTCTTATATCGTCAACCTACACAAAATCGACGATATGCGCGAAAATCTGCTGTTCATCAAGGGAAATGAGATCCCTGTCAGTAAAGCCAACAAGGCAGATGTGTTTCGCAGGCTGAACATCGTTTGAACGCGTAACGCATAACGCCTTAAAACGATTCAAGTATAAATCGGGACGGAACTTCACAAATTATTGTTTAACTCTTTGCATCATCTGTTGCATTTTTTCCAATTCCGAAATGGGCTCCCAACCATGAATTTGCATAACACCAAAAGCAATTTGTGCATCTGATTTTGGGTTTTCTGTTTTTGTAAGAAAATCCTGGAAAAGGCGCATCGCATTATTCAAATAATAAGTATCCATATCCCCCATCCAGATATGCAATTTGCCCTGGAGTTTGGGTCCGACCTCGGTCCAGTTTTCTTCAAGATATCGTTGTAAATCCCAGCGTTTCCATTCATTCGCAACGGCCGCATCAATTACGCCTGTGTTTGCGTCCCAGATAGGTTTTGGCATTCCGTCCGATCCGCGAGGGCTATATATGGCATTCCATGCTCCCCATGGATTGCCCGATGTTATATAGGTATTATTTCTTCCCAATACATTTTCATAATACACTTCGTTGCGTATACTTAAAGTAGTTTCTCCGTAAACAGTTCGTGAGCTCGCGTTTTCATTCCCGAATCGGTTGATAAATGCATTTTTATCCGAATAAATATTTACCAGTTGAAAGAATTTAAAATTAACAGGGTCGGCATAAAATGACCAGCATCCGTTAAAAAAATCGGGATTAAAAATCTGGAGCGCCAGTGCAACCCAGCCGCCTGTTGAGCCCCCGTCAAGAAACCTCGATTCAGGTGTTCCCATGCCATGAAATTTCCGTTCAATAAAAGGAATGATTTCAGTAAGCAATACATCTTTGAACGGGCCATTGTTTTCAGAGTTCATTTGATAGGAATCACCAAATGGAGCATCACTGTCAAGAAATACCATCAGCATTTTAGGCGATTCCGCCGACAACCACATTCGAGCAATTGAGGTATCGGAGAAATATTTTTCAACCCGGGTGAATCGTGAACCATATCCTCCGATATCATACCGCACCGGATATTTTTTTACGGAGGAAGAATCATAATCAGCAGGTAATAATACTCCGGCTTGTACAAAAACGGGGCGATGCCAGAAATCACTAAGCAGTTTACTCTGAATTTTTATGTAGCGGATATACTTAGAGTCGTTGATCTGACGGACTTCAATTTGTTTTCTCAGGGTAATATCGAATACCTGTTTGCCCGTCCCATTTATATAAAGGGGAGCTGCAATACTGTAATAATTTCCAGGGGCATTCCTGGAGAAAGACAAAGTATCCGTATCATAAAGACACTGTACAAAGTAGTTGCCACTTTCTATTTTATTCAATGAATTTACCGGGTAGCCAATTAAGCCGTCTGATAACAAAAGCGGCCGTTGTATTTTCCAGCTGACGTCCATGGCGAACATCATTCCTGTTTCATCCGGTCTTTCAGGGTTAATACTGAACCTCGGTTCGACGGTTTCACTTTTTGATAGAAAAATAAACATCCGCCCTACAGAAGGAACATGCAAATCCCTGACTGCTGAAATTTTAAAAGTGATATTCGTCTGAGCAGCGACACAAAATCCTTCTAAAAAAAGAAGAAGCGCAAACACAGATTTTTTCAGATTCAAAGTCGTTGAGTTGTTTATCTGCCATTTATGCCGATCTGATATTTTCATAAAAGACAATATACCAAACCGGCGTGAAGCCGCCTTTCTTTTGATATTTTCCTGTTAAATAGAGTAGATGTTTTATGACTGACGAATTCGTCCCAGGCCTTATGCACTAAGGGTTTACACTTAGTTTCTGAACTTGAAAATTCGCTAATCGGCGTTTTTATCCCGAAAATCGAAGGTTTTACTACCCCTGTCGAATAAGCTATGGGAAGCGTGAAAGCCTTTGCATCTTTGTATTGTTGAAGCGCGCGAATGATCTGATCCAATGAAAAAGCCAAAATCTTAAGAGATCCAAACCGAAAGAAAACCGACCGAATCCGATGAAAAAGCCAAAAGCCAAAAGCGTAAAGCTCAAAAGCTAAAGAGATCCAAACCGAAAGAAAACCGAAAAACCGATCAGACCATTAGAAGATATTTAACCTATGAAAACAAAATCCAATTCCTTGAAAAAAAGTTGACGACCCCTGATCCCTTATCCTTATGAAAAACGAACGGAATCCAATGTCTAAAACCACCGAAATCTGTACCTTTTCTTGACGGAAAACTAAAATTTGATGACTCTAACGAACAGATTTGGACGGCCACCGCGAGGTGGCTGTCTTTTTTTATTTATTGACCTCCACGATACAGCCCACCAGCCTGTCATCGCTCCCATCGCTCTTAAAATGAATATTCCCTTTTTGGGAAACGTCAGCCTGAATGAGCTGTGTGGTTGAACCCAGGGCCGACCTCACCCGGGAAGCATAATCTCCCGTCTTATTCCGGCTTATCTTTTCATTGATCGCATTCCAGTTCAAACTGTCTTTACTTATTACTACTGCCATCAGGTCTTTTGTTCCAATGCTATCCGGCGCCATGCTTTTATCCCGGGGAAATAAGCGGTAACCGGCGATTCCGCAAAATGGCGAATACTTGGTCTTTGTTGGATCGTCGGTTCTCGGATAAGGAAATAAAGTATAACTGCTTCCATCGGTTTCTTTTCCGAATACATAAATATAACATTCCGACTCATTACGAATTTCCATTTTAAAACGGGTGCCTGGTTTTACCGTAGTTGTCGTTTCAAATACGTTTTCCGAAGTTTTTTTTAACGGAATATAATCACCCGCTACTGTTTTCTTGCCGTCGAATTTTACTTCCACCAGACCCACTTCGCATTCAAAAGGCTTATTGGCCGCAGCTCCTACGGCCGGCATCGATTCCAGTCCGTATGCTTCCCTTACGAAATATTTAAAATGTTTATAGCGCACCCAGGCAAATCCATTATTGCCCCATTGCGGACCCCAGCTGTTCATGATCAGGAAGGCCCCGCCATATTTCGCGTCATCATAACCAACAACACATTGTGCATGACCGCCAAAACCCATCATGCTCTCATCATCCTGGGTAGGGTTCCATACATCCTGACCCATCATGGGCTGCATATAACTTCCGCCAACCATCATGCCGATAACCACGGGTGCGCCCTGCGAAAGATTTTCTTTTATTGCGCGTAAATCAATCTGGTCCGTTCTGTCGCCAACCGTGAGCCGGTTTGAACCGCGCATCCGGAACCTGCGCGCCTGATCCATCAATTCCTGATCGGGTTGCCTTGAACAATCCTGATCGGAATAGGAAAACGCTTCGTAAGGGACCGAACCCCGCTGGCTCATGAAATCCATCGCCCGGTTGATATAAGATCCCTGACATCCGTCAATGCCTATCTGGTTATATAAAAAAGAGGGACTGAACTTTAATGCATTCGGATCCGAACCTGTTCTGGCAGATTCCAGGATCGTACGGGCACCATATGCGCTGCTCCAGGCAACACAGCTACCCTGTTTTCCCTGGTCGCCCACAGCTGGTGCATACTTCTGCAGGTTCGCGGACTCTGGTAGCGGATTTTTATTATTGTCATCAGAAAGTGGTTCATATACTTTGGATTTATCAAACTGGCGGGGATCCAGGATTCCGCCCGTTGCCAGTTGCTTAACCTGCTGAACAATACCTGCCCCGTTACATCCGCCCCCACGGCCCAAAAGGAAATACCCCCCAATGAGGAGTCCTACCACCAGGAGCAGGCTTTTAGGACCCCGTATGAGTCCAAAGATCAATGGAAGAAGACCAAATAATCCACCTCCACCACCACCGGTCCCGCGGCCACCACCGCCTTCAAACCCACCACCACTTTCGTCCGATTCTGCCGGATCGTCTGTCATGCGAATAGGCATATCAATAATTTTTGATGAAGAAATAAGAATGCCGGAACCGGGCACAGAGGCTTTGAAAATAAAGAAAGCAGGGAATATGAAAAAATTTAAATCACATCGAGCTGATTGCGAAGCAGGTCGCCAAAATCATCCCGGCGGCGGATCAGGTGTGTTTTTCCTTCCAGCACCATGACTTCTGCAGGCTTAAAACGGGAGTTGAAATTGGAAGACATTTCAAAACCATAGGCCCCTGCATTGCGAAAAACAAGGTAATCGCCTTCACGTACCAGGTTCAGTGGACGGTCCCAGGCAAACGTATCCGTTTCGCAAATATTCCCGACCACTGAATAATTTTTCATCGGTCCCTCGGGATTACTGATATTCTCAATATGATGATAGGCGTCATAAAACATTGGCCGGATCAGGTGATTGAATCCGCTGTTCACACTTACAAAATCAGCGGCGCTGGTTTCTTTCAATACGTTCACTTTCGTAATAAAATTTCCTGCGGCGCTCACCAGGAATTTTCCTGGCTCAAACCAAACCTGTAGTTTTCTGCTATTTTTATACGGGTGATTGGCGAATGCCTGGTTTACTTTCTCTGCCAGCAGCGGAATATCCGTTTCCTTTTCATTCAATTTGCTTGCCACCTTAAATCCTCCCCCGAGATCTATGAATTCCAGGTGTTCAAAGTGATTGGCAATCTCGAAGAGAACTTCTATCCCTTTCAGAAAAATATCTACGTCCGTAATCTCACTGCCGGTATGAATATGCAGGTCACTCACCCGCAACTGGTATTTGCTGACTACTTTGAGTATGCTGTCGATCTGTTCTACCGGTATGCCGAATTTACTTTTATCGTGACCGGTTGAAATTTTAATATTGCCCCCGGCCAGGATATTCGGGCGCAGGCGAATGCCTACCGGATATGAGTATCCGAAATGTGCGCCGAATTTTTCCAGGTTGGAGAGGCTGTCGATATTGATAAAAACGCCAAGGGCCGCGGCTTCCTTAATTTCATCGAAATCGATTCCGTTGGAAGTATAGAGAATGCGTGAAAAAGGAAATCCGGCGTGCAGGGCCAGCTTTACTTCATTGATGGAACTGCAATCCACATTGGCACCCAGGTTCCTGACGTACCGAAGAATATTGATATTGGTGAGTGCCTTGCAGGCGTAGAAAAAAATGGTATTGGATGTGCTGAATGCGCTTTGTAATTTGAGATATTGCTCTTTTATTTTCTCTGCGTGATACACATAGAGCGGGGTCCCATATTCTTCGGCAATTGAAATGAGATCAGCGTGAGAAAGAGAATTCATCATGTTTGCGAATATAAGAAGCAAGTGTGAAAGTATGGGAGTATGGGAGTGTGATGAACTAATTTCAGAATGCTTTAGTTTTAGGCTTTGCGCTTTAAGCTTTCGGCTTAAAAGAGGCTTTACGCTTTCGGCTTGGGCATAAGATGGTTTTAGGCTTTACGCTTTAAGCTTTCGGCTTAAAAGAAGCTTTCGGCTTAAGAAGGATCGTCTCCTTCCGGATTGGTCGGCGCTGCATTATTATTTTCAAGCAGTTCGCCTTCCTCGCTGACCACCAGAGCCGGATTTATTTCAGGAGGGGTGGGTTTATAATTTACCAGGGAAAGTTCTTCCAGGCTTTCTCCTAAAACCTCTCTGAGTCTCGGCAAATCAGCAGTCTGGTTGATACCAAAATAATCCATGAATGTTTTAGAAGTTGCATAGATCAGGGGTTTACCGGGCATTTCTTCATGGCGGCCCATGATCACAATGAGTTCTTTTTCCAGTAATTTCTGAATGGAATAATCGCTGTTAACACCACGAATGGATTCAATTTCTCCTTTGGTGATGGGCTGTTTGTAAGCCACTATCGCCAGTGTTTCCAGGGCCGCAATGGAAAGCCGTTTCAGGAATTTATCACCGTTCAGCTGTGCAATGGTTTTATGAAAAGCTTTTTTGGATAAGAACTGCCAGCCGCCCCCGCTTTCCCTGACTTCAAAAGGATAGAATTCGGAATTATATTTGGAGACAATACCATCAATTCCCGTCTGGATCTGATCAAGTGTCAGTTTATCGTCCATGAAACCAAAAGAATTGTTGAGCAGCTCGGTCATTTCCATAGCGGTCAGCGGTTTGTCGCTGGCGAAAATTAACGCCTCAATGTGCGGAATTAAATCGGAGATCTCCATTTTGAAATTTGAGAATTTGAGAATTTGAGAATTTGGAAATTTGGAAATTTGGAAATGAAATAGATTTTAGTATCCGGGTCTCTGCAAATTAGATATTCCGGGAGAAACAACTGGTTAACCGTTATGCGTTATACTCACAATTAACTAACATTCCCGAATGCTTAAATTCCCAAATTCCCGAATTCCCGAATTCCCGAATTCCCGAATTTTCCAGTTATCCCTGCAGCGCCGCTGCACCCGAAACGATCTCTGTCAATTCAGTAGTGATCGCTGCCTGACGCGCGCGGTTGTAGGAAATGCGGAGGCTCTTTAGGATTTCGTTGGCATTTTCCGTCGCCTTATCCATGGCCGTCATGCGGGCACCATGTTCGGATGCATTAGCATCGAGAACGGCTTTGAACAATTGGGTATTCAGGATCTTCGGCATAAGCTCAGTCAGAATAATTTCTTTGGAAGGCTCGAAAATAAAGTCGTTGGATACAGCGCCGGGCTTTTTATGGTCTTTGGGAATTGGAAGGAATCGTTCTACCACGAATTTCTGGGAAGCTGCGTTTTTGAATTCGCTATAAACAATTTCAACGGCATCAAATTCACGGTTTTCAAATGCTTTTACGGCAGCTTGGGCGCAAAGCTGCACCGATTCAAAGTTCAGATGTTGAAATATATCACGGAATTCCCCGTTTACTTTATAGTTGTTCTTCAGGAAATGTTCATAGCCCTTTTTACCAATGCTCCAGATAACTGTATTGCCTTTGGCCGTTTGCGCCGGATATTTATCCCGTATGGTGGCCTTTGTCAGTTTGATCAGGTTGGAGTTGTAGGCTCCGCAGGATGCCCGGTCGCTGGTGATCACAATCAGCAATACCTTTTCAACAGGTCTTGCTGTCGATAAGGATGAACTGATATCGCTGTCAGCATTGCTGACAATATTGCTGAGTACCTGCTGAAGTTTTTTGGAATAGGGCCGCATCTGCTGAATGGCTTCCTGGGCCTTGCGCAGTTTGGTGGCACTGATCATCTTCATCGCCTTGGTGATTTGTTGCGTGCTCTGGATGGATTTGATCCTGTTGCGAACTTCCTTCAGTTGTCCTGCCATATGGGGTTTTTTAAGCCGGCTGCAAAGGTAAAGTAACAGCCCCAAAAAGCAAGAAAGGTTTCATAAAATGCCCTCCGGATGACCTGTTTTTCAGGCCGGCGGGAAAAAAGATTGTACTTTTGCAGCCCTTTATAACTATGTCGAATTCAAAAAAAAGCAATTTGCCCGTCATCCTGATTACCAATGATGACGGTATCATGGCACCCGGTATCCTCAGCCTCGTCGAGGCAGTAAAAGATCTTGGCAAGGTAGTGGTCGTCGCCCCGGATAAACCCCAGTCAGGCATGGGTCACGCGATTACCATCGGATTACCGCTCCGCCTGCATCCCGTGACGATATTTGAAGGTGTGGAAGCCTGGCAATGTTCGGGTACTCCGGTTGACTGCGTAAAACTCGCTGTTGATAAAGTTCTGCACCGTAAACCGGATATCTGTCTGAGCGGTATAAATCATGGCGCCAACCATTCTATCAACGTCATATATTCCGGTACCATGTCCGCCGCCGTGGAGGCAGCCATCGAAAGCATTCCCTCTGCCGGATTTTCATTACTTGATCACAGCGTCGAAGCCGATTTCACGGGTGCCCGGCAATATACCCGTCTGATTGTTCAACAGATGCTGAAAACCAAACTGGATAAACATACGGTGCTGAATGTAAACATTCCGGCTGTTCCCGCTGAGCTTATTAAGGGTGTCAGGATTTGCAAGCAGGCCTACGCAAAATATGAAGAGGATTTTGTGGAAAGAAACGATCCCAACGGAAAAAAATACTTCTGGCTTACAGGCGAATTTGTGAATTTTGATAAGGGCAGGGATTCGGATGTCTGGGCCCTTGAACACAATTATGTGAGTGTTGTTCCCGTACAATTTGATCTGACGAATTACGTTTTGAAAACCAAACTTGAAAAAACCTGGAAATTTTGATATTCAAAAAAGACAATCTTAAATTCGGCATTCTTCTGGGTATTCTCGGCCCGCTGCTGGCCATGATCGTTTATTATTTCTGGGTTTTCAGTGGAACCATCAGCATCTCGGAATATTTTTATGTCCTGCGAAAAAATAAACAACTGTTAACCGCCATCAGCAGTATTTCACTCCTGGCCAATGCCATTCTTTTTACTGTTTATATCAATACCCAACGGGATAAAACAGCCAGAGGAGTTTTTGTTGCCACCCTCATCTATGGCATTGCGGTTCTTGTTTACAAACTCATACATTAGAAACGCCTGACGCGTAACGCGATCATCGATCATCCGTCATCCGTCATCGATCATTGTGAGACGATCCACGATATACGATACACGACAAACGATACACGCGATACACGACGTTCGTTCTTTATCTTTGAGCCACAAATGAAGTATTATATTATTGCGGGCGAAGCATCCGGGGATTTGCACGGCAGCAATCTGATCCGGGAGATTAAAAAAAGGGATACGGGCGCCCTGATTCGCGGCTGGGGAGGTTTTCTCATGCAGGAAGCCGGCGCCGAAATTGTAAAAGACTACCGCGACCTTGCTTTTATGGGTTTTACGGAAGTGATCCGCAACCTGCCCACCATACTTCAAAATATCAAATTTTGCAAGTCCGATATTCTGTCGTTCCAACCGGACGCGGTTATCTTTATTGACTATCCCGGGTTTAACCTGCGCATTGCGGAATGGGCCCGGAAGTCGGGCTTCAAAACGATCTATTATATCTCCCCCCAGGTCTGGGCCTGGAAGGAAAGTCGTGTGAAAAGTATTCGCGCAAATATTGACAAAATGCTGGTCATACTTCCTTTTGAAAAAGATTTTTTTCAGAAATGGAACTACGAAACAGAGTACGTTGGCCATCCGCTGGTAGAAGTCATCGAGCGATTCAAAAAATCTCCGGAAGCCCGGAAGCCTCCCCAGATTTATCTGGCGGGTGACAGACCCGTTCAGGCCGGCCTTCCGCTGATTGCCCTTTTGCCCGGTAGCCGAAAACAGGAAATTCTGAAAAAACTGCCCGTGATGCTGGAAGCCTGTCGCTCCTTTCCTGCTTACCAGTTTGTGGTGGCAGAAGCGCCCGGACAGGATTCTAGTTTTTACGATGAACTATTAACAAATTATCCGCAGGCAGGACGCGTAAAAAATCAAACCTATTCCCTGCTCATGCACGCGAGTGCGGCCTGTGTCACTTCGGGAACCGCCACCCTGGAGACCGCTCTGTTTGGCGTTCCCGAAGTGATCTGCTATAAAGGAAGCCGCATTTCATACCAGATTGCAAAACGTCTGATCAAAGTAAAATATATTTCTCTTGTCAACCTGATCATGAATAAACCCGTTGTGAAAGAATTAATCCAGGATGAAATGAATGCGGAAAATATTGTCACCGAACTGAAGAAACTGGTATCGGATGACGATGAGCGGAAGCGGATAGAGAAAGATTATACCGATCTGCGGGCACTCCTGTCCCTTGGAGGCAATGCTTCAGAAAAAGCGGCAGAATTGATTGTACAGTTTGTGAAAACGCTTAACGCCTAACGCCCAACGCTTTTTAGTGAAGGATTATTTATTAATAATTCGCTATTAACTAATTTCTTTCTGGGTCTGTTTATTATTGCTTAATTAAACTTTGACAAATCAGCGTTAGGCGTTACGCGTTAGGCGTTAAGCGTTGGGCGTTAAACGTTTTAGTGTCTTTTGAAAATCAACCGGAAGACGATAATAAGGATGCCGATCAGGAACATAAAGATAGAGATCCGGTTGATCGTATTCATATATCCGATCCAGGTACTGGATGGTTCATTCGGATCTTTCTTCCGGATATAAAGGTATTCGGCAAGTTTGCGGAGTATTCCCATATTGCTGGAGCAAAGATAATTAACAAGTGCGTCCGGGATTTGCACAGAATGGATATATTTGCAGCTCTTTTATAAACCGCGTTCGTTCCGGCTGGGGCGGTACGATCAAGGGGGATTAGCTCATCTGGTAGAGCGCTAGCATGGCATGTTAGAGGTGACCGGTTCGATCCCGGTATCCTCCACCAATGGCTTCAGCGATATTGCTGGGGCCATTAACATTTTATTGAGGCGTTAGGCCGTCAGTACTTTCGTAATCAGAGGATCAAGATCTAAGGGAACCACAAGTGAATGTGGTAAGGAATATCTTTCCTCCAGATAAGCCGCCTCATTATAGGCAAGCCATACTTCCTTTTTATCATTTTCCCATGCAATTATTTTTAATGGAAGATCAAGCGCGGAAATAGGATTTTCAAGCATGACAAGCCCTCCCACTTTAGGATTTCCAAACAGGATGAATTCCAACGGGGATATTTTTAGTCCGGCCTTATTCATTTCGGACTGCTGGTCAATTCTGGTATATACCGAGGCACCCCGTTGTCCGAGAAAAATTTCGAGGCGGTCAATTGTTTCTTTTACAGAATATCGGCTTGGTCTTATGATAATTCCTTTTGGGTTCATAAATGGTCTTTTGTTTTTAGTTTCCAAATTCGAACGCTGGCAATCCGCGAAATCCAATGTTTTTTATAACAAATAGTGACCCCGCCAGGGGCTGATTTTTTAACTGATCATCACTCAGGCCGGTTCTTGCGGAAGTGATATATAAATCCTGCAGATTGTCACCCCCAAAAGTGCATGAAGTTATCCTGGCTGCGGGTAAAGGAATGGCAAGGATTTTTTTGCCGGTGCCGGGGTTCCACCGCGTAATTTGCCATCCGTCCCAATGGGCGATCCATAACATTCCCTCGCTGTCGATCGTCATCCCATCGGGAGATCCGTCTTTTTGTGGAATTTGAATAATGATTCTCTTAATACTGATTTCTCCCGTTGTTGTGTCAAAATGAAATGCGGCAACCGCATGAGTAGGCGTGTCAATATAATAATACGTCTTATTGTCACTACTCCATGCCATGCCATTGGAAATGGATGTTTTCTCGATTTTTTTTGTAATGGTCAGGTCTGTATTCAATGTATAGAGGCTGCCTTTTTCGGGTTCGTCCACATGGGACATGGTTCCAGCCCAGAACCTGCCTTCTGGGTCACACTTGCCATCATTAAACCGGTTACCCGGCAGATCCGGTTCGGGGTTTGAGATCATACTGACCGAACCTGTTTTTCTGTCAATAAATCCAAAACCATTTTTAAGGGCAGCAAGGAAATGACCGTTTTTACGAATGACAACGGCGCCGATCATTTGATGAATGGAAAGCGTTTTTTTGAAGTCATCGGCCGGTGAGTATTCAAGTATTTCACCTGCCAAAATATCTATCCAGCAAATCACCTGGCGATTAACATCCCAAACAGGCCCTTCGCCGAGCAAACATCGGTGTTCAACGGCAACTTCTTCCATCAGAATAAAATTCTATATATCATGAACGGATCTTTTTTTATTCTATCTGATAATTCATTGGGCAATTAATCCGGAGGTGTACTAACAGAGGTCCATCCCCCGTCCACAATTAAAGTCTGGCCCGTAATATGCCGCGCCTTATCGGAAACGAGGAACAAAGCGGAATCCGCGATATCTTTCACGTAAGCCGGGCGGCCCATGGGTGTTATCTTCGACCAGATCTTTATATACTCCGGATCATGCATGGTTCGTTCCGTCAGCGTCGCACCGGGTGCAATTGCGTTCACGTTTATCTTATAAACGGAAAGCTCCGTTACCAGATTTTTCGCAAGCATTTCCAATGCAGCCTTGCTCATGCCATAAGCCGCAAGATTTTTATGTGCCTGATGACCCGTTACTGAAGAAGTAAACAAAATGGAACCGCCATTCTCCTGTTCTTTCATCTGATTTGCAGCGGCCTGGGCAAGAAAAAATGAACCACTCAGGTTAACTTGCATCAGTTTATTAAAAGATTCAGGTGAATAGCCCAGAAAGTCCCCATACAAAGTAATTCCCGCGTTGGCAATAACAATATCGATGCCGCCCCATTGTTCAACTGCTCCATGGACCAATTTTTTAATGGTCGCCATATCGCTGGCATCTCCTGCCAGGGCAATACACTGACCTTTATTTTCCTGGTTAATGAGAAAGGCGGCCTGTTTTGCCAGTTCGGGATCGGCATCATTTAATATTACCCTCGCCCCTTCCATCGCCAGTCTTCTGCATATTTCAAATCCGATTCCCAGCCCGGCGCCTGTTACGATGGTTACTTTATTTTTAAAATCTTCCATAAGATCATTGTTGACAGTTGGTTATGGATTATGAATTATGAATTATGGATTATGAATTATGGGTAATGGGTTAGGGATTATGAATTATGGATTATGAATTATGAGTCATGAACTGTAAGTCAGAATAGATGAAATAAAGGGCTAAATACGATCTTCCATAACCTATAATTCATAATCCATAATTCATAATCCATAATTTATTGCCAGCTCGTTGTATAACCGGGATTTTCAAGCGCAAGCGCCGTACTGGTTAATTGCAGGGGATGAAAAGTATCTACCATCACCGCGAGTTCCTTCGTTTCCTTCGCACCCAGGCTTTTTTCAACAGTTCCCGGATGGGGTCCGTGCGGGATGCCCGCCGGATGCAGGGTAATCATACCTCGTGTTACCTGTTTACGGCTCATAAAGTCGCCATCCACATAATACAATACTTCGTCGCTATCGATATTGCTATGGTTGTAGGGAACAGGAATAGACAGGGGATGGTAGTCAAAAAGACGCGGAACAAAACTACATACGACAAAGTTGTTGCCTTCAAAAGTAATATGAACAGGAGGTGGCTGGTGTACCCTTCCCGTGATCGGTTCAAAATTCAGGATGGAGAAAATATAGGGATAACAGCAACCATCCCAGCCAACGACGTCAAAAGGATGATGGGCATAATGAATTCCATAAACAATTCCCTGTTTCTTTATGCGTACAAGAAAATCTCCGCTTTCATCCCTGGCGCCCGCAAAGATCGGGGTCCGTATATCCCGTTCACAATAGGGCGAATGCTCAAGAAGTTGTCCGTATTTGCTGACATATTTTTTTGGATACCGGATCGGACTGAATGACTCCACTATAAAGAAACGATTCGCCGGAGAATCGAATGTTATCTGATAAATGGTTCCGCGGGGAATATGAATATAATCGCCATAGGAAAAACTGAGTTCACCATACAGGGTTGATAATTTTCCATTACCCTCATGCACAAAAATCAATTCATCCGCATCCGCATTTTTATAAAAATATTCTGTCAGGGAATATTTGGGCGCTGCCAGGGAAATGTGCACATCATGATTGACCAGGATGGGCTTCCGGCTGTTTAAATAGTCATCTTCCGGCATCAGCTTAAAGCCTTCCAGGCTTCTGTGTTTTAGCATTTTTTCTTCCGGAATATCGATCTTTTCAGGCACCGGCAAGTCGGTGGACAAAATCTGGGTCGGAGGATGAATATGATATAGCAGCGAATAATCACTGGAAAATCCTTCCGTCGAAACAAGTTCCTCGGAGTATAATTTACCATCGGGACCACGGAATTGGGTATGCCGTTTTCCGGGAACAAGGCCCCGGCTGATATAATATGCCATAATAAGAAATTTAAAAATCGATCCGACAAAGTTCAGCCCCATTTATCCATTTTAATCAATTTTATTTTATTTAATTTTGGGGAACGTATGCGTCCGGATTATGCCTGTAAATTATTTGCTGACCAGCGCAGGCGATATATCTTTTTGCTTATATCGCTGGCAACGGACTCGTTGAATACCTTTCAATAGATATACCTGCTCCGTTGTTAATATTCTTTAATTTATTTTATGGAAAATGATTTTCTGCCCCTGATGGGCACAGACTATATAGAATTTTATGTGGGCAATGCAAAACAGGCGGCTCACTATTACAAGGCGGCATTTGGGTTCCAGGGCATTGCGTACGCCGGTCCTGAAACAGGTGTAAAGGATATCGTCAGTTATGTGCTTCGCCAAAATACACTGACTTTTGTCTTTACGTCCGCGCTGCGTGGAAAACATGATATTTCCCAACAGGTTTTACAACATGGTGATGGGGTAAAAGTCATTGCCCTTCAAGTGGATAATGCAAAAAAAGCCTGGAAAGAAACCACAGAACGAGGCGCCATTAGTTATATTGATCCCTATGAAATTTCTGACCCGCAGGGAACGGTTGGCTTAAGCGGAATCAGGCTGTATGGCGATACCGTCCACCTGTTCATTGACAGAACAAGATACAGCGGAATTTTTATGCCGGGATATGAATCCTGGACAACCGCGTATCAGCCGGCTTCCACCGGATTATTATATGTGGATCATTGCGTTGGAAATGTCGGCTGGAATCAAATGAACCGCTGGGTTTCTTTTTATGAAAACGTCATGGGTTTCAAAAATATTTTAACCTTTGATGATACGGATATTTCTACCGAATACTCCGCCCTGATGAGCAAGGTGATGAGTAACGGGAACGGACAGGTTAAGTTTCCCATTAATGAACCTGCGGAAGGAAAAAAGAAATCACAGGTAGAAGAGTTCCTCGAATTTTTTGACGGAGAAGGTGTTCAGCACGTGGCTCTTGCATCCAACAATATTGTTGCCACGGTCAGTGAATTAATGCATCGCGGTGTGGAATTTCTGAAAGTGCCTACCAGTTATTATGATGAACTGGAAGGACGGGTGGGAAAAATTGAAGAGGATCTCGAACCGTTGAAGGATCTGGGTATTCTTGTAGACCGGGATCCCGATGGCTATTTACTTCAAATCTTTAGTAAACCCATACAGGACAGGCCAACGGTTTTCTTTGAAATCATTCAACGTAAAGGAGCCAAAAGTTTTGGCAAGGGTAATTTCAGGGCTTTGTTTGAAGCCATCGAACGCGAACAGGAAAAAAGAGGAAACCTATAAAAGCTTAAAGCTTAAAGCCGAAAACCGTTTTCTGACGTCCGCATTCGCTTACGCTTCGGCGGACATGTCTGTCATCGGTCATCCGCCTTCTCCCGCCAAGGCGGGATTCGGCGGACAAGTCTGTCATCCTAAATCTCAGCTGTTAAAAAAAATGAAACTAGTCAGTGTTCTTATCGATGAAAAAGAAAAAGCCGGATTGGTTATGGCTGACCAGGTATTCCCGCTAAGTATTCTGCGGAAAGATTTACCGGACACCATGCGGGATTGTCTGTTGCATTGGGATGAAATTTACCCGCTGATGGTAACCCTTGTGCAGGAGTTGGAAATTTCATCCAAACTCAAAAAGCTGGGAAAAACGGTCGGCGATGCCCGGCTGATGGCTCCGGTTCCAAATCCTCCTTCCCTGCGGGATGGATATGCCTTTCGTCAGCACGTCGAAACGGCCAGAAGGAACCGTGGACTTGAAATGACGCCCGTTTTTGATTCATTCCCGGTTTTTTATTTTGGAAATCATCACTCGGTACAGGGACCCGGACCCATCCATTGCATGACCGATCACTTTAAGAAACTGGATTTTGAACTGGAAGCCGCCGCCGTCATTTGCCGGAAGGGAAAAAATATCCGCGCAGAAGAAGCGGATCAATATATTGCCGGACTGATGATCCTGAATGATTTCAGTGCCCGCACTCTACAGATAGAAGAAATGTTGCTGAACCTGGGACCAGCGAAAGGAAAAGATTTTGTTACCACGACCGGTCCCTGGCTGGTAACCCTGGACGAATTGAAAAAACACGAAACAGCCTGCAAGGGAAATCATACTGGGAAATCCTGGAACCTGAACATGTCGGCTGCTGTTAATGGAAAGCTTGTTAGTTCCGGAAATCTTTCTGATATGGAATGGACCTTTGCCGAATTAATAGCCAGGGCATCTTATGGTGTTGAATTATTCCCCGGTGATATCATTGGGTCTGGTACCGTGGGAACCGGTTGTTTTCTTGAATTGAATGGAACCGGAAAATTAAAAGATCCCGATTACACCGAGCAATGGCTTCAACCCGGCGATACCATCGAATTAAATATTGAATCCCTGGGCACACTATATAATCAGGTTCTGGAAGAGCCGGCTGATTATTCAATCCTTCGATTAAAAAAAGGATGAAATGATGAAGGGAATCGGATTAGGCATTGACGACCTTTCCTTCTACAAATTCTTTCAGTGAATCGTCCAAAATGGAGGTCCATCCACCCGCAAAATTGTCCTTTGCAAAATCAGGACCTGACTGGGCAAAGGTTTCCAAACCGGCATGGGTGAGTTTTAATTTGGTTTTTTTACCTTCTCCGGTTAACTCAAAAGTCACGATCGAATTTCCCGGATATCCGTCGTATCGCCAGCTATACGCGAGTTTTTTACCCGGAATGACCTCAGTTACCCTGCATAAATGCAGGTACTCCACATTTTCTTTGGTTTTTCCCGTAAACTGAAATTCAAATCCGACGACTGGCTTAAATTCCGCCAATTGAAAATACCATTTTCTCATCTGCTCATTTTTGGTAAGGGCGTCCCACAAGTTTGCGATGGGTGCATCGAACAGGCGTTCGATTACAAATGGCTGATCGCTCATTTTATTTATTTTTATTATTTTTTGAAATTTTATTTTGTTGCTTCGGGACCTGATTCGGCGCGTTCAGTTTTTGGTCCGGAAAATCCGGCATGGCTTTTTTTTTGATAATTACTGGTTAAGAAACAAGATCAGTTTCAAGAGAAAATCTTCCCCGAAAGCCCGGTTTTTATTCCTGGAAATCCAGGATGCGACTTTTTCACTGTCTGCTTTCAATTTAAATGCCCGTGTGATTGATTTTTCATTAATCTCGTTCAGCACCCGGTATTCTTTATTTGGCATAAGGATGTAATACACCGGAATATCCACAAACTGATCATACAACTTACCTTCGGTTACCATTCCATTCGACCCTTCTGCCGTCTCCGTGGATACCAATCCATTCGTGTGCCAGGCTACGGGCTTGATCAGTGTGTTAATGAATTTATAGAGCGAATATTTATGATCGTCCCTGACCAGCTCCTCAAAAAAATCTTTATTATTTATCAGGTAAACATGTTCAAATATATAAACAGAATCATGCCAGAAAAAGGTCACTGATTTGAACTCGCGCTTGTCGACCTCATAGATTTTCCTGTAATCTTCGGTAAGCAGCAGGCTTTGGTTTATTTTGTTAAAATTAAAGTATAGCGAATCGTTTTCAATTATCTTATTGTTTGCGGCTATCACATTGGCGTGCGCCCAGCCACTGTCAAAAAGCAGGGGGCTTCCCTTTACCGGCACATCTTTATAATAGGTTGGTGGAGAATACAGGTTATAGTTAGGAAACCCGCCTGTCTGTGCCATCCCGGAAGTCCCGTAAAGAATACCAATTATCGCAATAAATAAAAACCTACCCATACATGAATTTAACAATCAAATCCTAAACGCTGATGCTTTTAGAAAAATAAATCAGCTTGGCCGTTAGCTGTTTGCAGCTGGCAGTTGGCAGCTTTTTGTAAATCGTAGTTTTTATTTTTGCAGGCATATTAAATTGCCAACGATCATCAACCGTTATCGTTATCAGTCATCGGACATCGAATTGAGTGCGTCGCATATCAGTCTGTGAAAATGATGAATCCCCTGTTCCCTCGTAACCGAATACCTCCCGTGGTTATAGAACCTGGAGCGGATGCCTCGCTGAACCGCTTCCACCACTTCTTCATCTTCCATCTCCACGGTATCCAGTTGCGACCCGGCGCCCGTATTAAAAAATTCCGGTTTCCATACATACGTATAAAATGAAACTTTCGTACGACTGGCAGACAGTGGCTGAACCAGGTTAATGCTGACTCCCCAGGGATAAAAATTGAACATGATGTTGGGAAAGATAAAAAAATAATAGGCCGCGACTTTCTTTCCAAAATCGGGTGAAGTAGGAGGCAGGTCGAATATTTTTTCATCCGATTTAGCCAGGCCGAGTTGCAGGTTCGAAGCGTCAAAGAGTTCTGTTGTATAATTTCCAAAATCGATGACGGCATTTAAACCTGCATGCACAAAGGGAATATGAAATCCCTCCAGGTAATTTTCGCAATACAAAGCCCAGTGCGCATTTACGGTATACTCACTGGATAATTCCGGCCTGTAAATAAATTCATGCAGGGGGAGCCAGTCCAGGCGCTCCTGCATGGCATTGAAAAATTTTGTCTGATCCGCCGTTAGATCCAATGACGTGAATAACCAGGGCCCCCAGCCATGAAGCGGCAAACGCGTCAGGTTATCTTCCTTCGAAGGAAAATGTTTCACTTCCTTAAATTCCGGCATGGAAACAAACTGCCCGTCCAGACGAAATTGACGGCCATGATAACGGCATCTCAGATGGGTCGCCTGGCAGACTTCACCAACCAGTGTGGTTCCGCGGTGGGTGCATACATTCGACAAACAATATAACTGCTGGCCAGCATCCCTGGTGAGTAACAAAGGTTCATCCAAATAATTTTCCAGTAAAATAAACGGATAACAATTGGCTGGTTCGGAAACCAGGGCAAGATCGCCGATCCATTGCCAGCTTTTTGCAAAGATTTTATCCCGGCTTTTAATAAACAGTTCAGGATTCGTGTAAAAATCAGTGTGCAGCGTTTTGGCTTTCGAAATGTCCGGGTCAATATATAGTCGCGGGGCGCTGTCTTTCAACATGATTGCTTTTTATTTCTTATTCCTTATAATTCATAACCCAGGAACGTTTAACGCTTAACGCTTAAAGCCTAACGCTTAAAGCAAGTGTGGAAATCCGTAATTCATCATTCATAATCCATAATTAATAATTACTTCTTGTATTTCCAATGCCGGGTCTTTCCCTGTTCCAGCCATTCGATCGTTGTAGTCAGCCGCTTGTCCAGGGTCACATCGGTTTTTGCCTCACTGATCCATTCAATGTATTCACGTCTCTGAGAGGGAGGAAACCCTTCAAATGTGACCATGGCTTTTTTATTTTTTTTGAGCGCCGCGGCCAACGCTTTGGGTACAGCCAACTCTTTTCCTGGGGCAGACTTCTTCCTTGCAATTTTTATATTATTCTTATTCAGTAATGCGGCTTCCTTCAGGTACGTAATCAGGATCTTATCTGAGGGAAGGTCCTTTACGGAACTGAGCCTTTCCAGGTGCCCCATGGAATTTCTTTCCGCCAGGTGTAAAATGCCATCCGGATCCTTTAGTAAGCTGGCTTTCCAAAAACCAAAAGCGCAATGCTCTTTAAATGCCGCCATGCTGCATAACATGGATCCATGAACCTCGTAATTTGGAAAACTCCATTTGATCATCTCTTCTGCGTCGGGGCAGGCCTGGAAAATCAACTTCCGGAGTTTTATGAGAATGGGTTTGGCAAAGGCCGCGGCCCTTTCTATGTATGCATCGATCCGGGGATCTACTCCAGGCATGTTTTTTATTTGGTCAACAATTTACCTAAAGCATTTTATATGACGGAATTCAATCTATTTTTGGCCAGAATAACCTGTTCTTACCAGGTATAAAATTTATCATTGCCAGCACCTGCACTCAAACGGTCACTAAGCCCCTTTCTCCTCTGGGGATTGGGCGTCGGATATGTGATATCCGGCATGTACTTTGGCTGGAACCTGGGATTGGAACAGGGTGGAACGGGAGGTCTGGCGATCGCTACCGCTTTTATTATCCTGCTCTATACAACGTTTACCTTTAGTTATGCGGAACTGGCCGCGGCCATACCCAGGGCTGGCGGGGCCTTTGACTATGCGCACAGGGCGCTGGGAAGGGACCTCGGATTTATCACGGGTATGGCGCAGAATATCGAATTCATTTTTGCCCCACCCGCCATTGCATTTGCGATAGGTGCCTATTTCAATTTATTTTTCCCGCAGATACCCATCCTGACCATCGCCATTTTTGCTTATATTTTATTTACGGCCCTGAATATATATGGCGTAAAGGCCGCCGCCTTGTTCGAACTGGTAATAACCATACTGGCAGTGGGAGAATTGCTGCTGTTTTCAGGAATCGCGCTTCCTCATTTTGAATTCAAAAATTTACAAAAGAATGCCATGCCGCATGGATGGCCCGGAATTTTTGCCGCGATTCCCTTCGCCATCTGGTTTTTTCTTGGCATTGAGGGCGTCGCCAACACGGCCGAAGAAGTGATCCATCCGCAACGCACGCTCCTGCTGGGATTCGGATCTGCAATCGTTACCCTGGTCATTTTGTGCGTGCTCATTTTTATAAGTTCCATCGGTGTTGGCGGATGGGAGGTTATTGTATACAAACCAGATGGCGGCTCTTCCGATTCTCCCCTTCCCCTGGCCCTCGCGCAAATTACGGGCAGCAACCACCTGCTCTACCATCTCCTGATAACCATTGGTCTCTTTGGGTTGATTGCTTCCTTTCACGGACTGATTTTATCGGCTGGAAGATCAACCTATGAGTTTGGGAAAGTAAAATTTGCACCGGCATTCCTGGGGAAAATTCATCCCGGATATAAAACCCCGTCCAATGCACTATTGATCAATATGGTACTTGGCATCATCGCCCTTTTCTCCGGTAAAACGGCAGAGATCATTACGCTGTCCGTTTTTGGAGCGTTAACGCTTTACATTCTTTCCATGATCTCGATGCTCCGGCTGAGAAAAAATGAACCCAATCTGGAGCGGCCCTTTCGCGTACCTTTCTATCCCGTTTTTCCCGTTACAGCCCTCGTGATTGCCTGCATTTCAATCGTCGCCATGACGATTTACAATTTGAAATTGGCGTTATTTTATATTTTATTAATGGTTTTGTCATTCGGATTCTTTAAACTGCTGAAAAACCGCGGGACCATTTAAAAATTACGGTATGGATGCAAACGAAATTCTTCAGTACGTAAAAAATCATGATTCGGGAAAAGTGAAGATCGCCGTTACGGATATCGATGGTGTTCTTCGCGGGAAATATATCTCAGTAGAAAAATTCCTTTCCGTTGTTGATTCGGGTACCAGCTTCTGCGACGTCATTTTCGGATGGGATGCGGCAGACGCCGCCTATGATAATGTTTCCTACACCGGATGGCATACGGGTTATCCTGACGCCGCCGCACGACTGGATCTGTCAACTTTCAGAAAAATACCCTGGGAAAATGACCTGCCTTTTTTTCTGGGCGAACTCGTTCAGTCTAAGGAAAAAACCAATGTTTGCCCGCGTTCCCTTCTGAAAGAAGTTTTAGCAGATGCAGTTTCCGCTGGATTCCACCCCCTTTTTTCTCAGGAATTTGAATGGTACAATTTTTCCGAAACACCTCAAAGCCTTCATGAAAAAAAATTCAGGAACCTTCAACCGATCACTCCGGGCATGTTTGGATATTCCATTTTAAGAAGCAGTCTGAAGAATCCCTTTATGACTGATCTTTTCAGTTTGCTCAGCCGGTTTGGGATTCCGATAGAAGGATTGCACACCGAAACCGGCCCCGGCACCTATGAAGCTGCTATCCATTATTCGGAAATACTCGAGGCAGCGGACAGGGCGGTGTTATTTAAAACCGCTGTAAAAGAAATCGCTTATCAACACGGAATCATGGCTACGTTTATGGCAAAAGTCAGTGAAAACCTGCCTGGTTGCGGAGGACATGTGCATCAGAGTTTATGGAACAGTGAACGGAAGAAAAATCTTTTTTATGATGAAAAGGATTCTCAGAATATGAGCGAAACCATGAAACAATACATTGCGGGCCAGTTATTATTAATACCGCAGATCCTACCCCTGTTTGCGCCAACCATCAACAGCTATAAACGCCTGGTGGAAGGAGCCTGGGCACCGACGACCCTGACCTGGGGAATGGACAACCGTACCGTCGCGCTGCGTGTATTATCCGGCGGTAAAACATCCTGCCGCTTGGAAACAAGGGTGATCGGGGCGGATACGAATCCTTATCTCGCCATGGCGGGCGCGCTGGCTGCCGGTCTCTATGGAATAAAAAATAAATTGCCCCTGAAGCAGTCGGCGACCACCGGAAACGGATATCTGGACTCATCTTCCGGACGGTTACCAGCCACCCTGGATGAAGCCACCAAAATGATGAAACAGTCCGTTGCAGCCAGAGCAATACTGGGAGACCAATTTGTGGATCATTTCACCCAAACGCGTGAATGGGAATGGCGGCAGCATTTGAAAACGGTAACCGACTGGGAACTTAAGAGATATTTTGAAATCATATAACCGGTCAACCTATTGATAAATGGATTTTAATAAAATATATCAATATAATTTCCCAACCCTTATCCGGTTCGGTGCGGGCTCAAGCAAAGAACTGGGTCCCTATTTACTAAAGCACGGATTGAAACGCCCATTGATCGTTACGGATCCGACGGTTTCCCAACTGGATTTTTTTAAGGAAATAATAAGAGGACTCGGGAAAACCGCCGGGGAAACTTTTCACGGGATCCATAAAAATCCGGTGAAGTCCGACGTCTATACAGGAACCGAAGTCTTTGACGCCGGAAAGCATGATTCCATCATTGGCATTGGAGGTGGGGCCGCCCTGGACGTGGCGCGGGCAATTACCCTTCGCGTACACCACCGGGAAGATCTTTTCAAATATGATGACCTGAAGGGCGGCGATATCTATGTAACGAATGAAGTTCCCCATTTCATTACCATTCCCACCACAGCCGGAACGGGAAGTGAGGTTGGAAGAAGTGCCATTATTTCAGACGATGAAACGCATCAGAAGAAAATCCTGTTTTCTCCCAAACTTCTTGCACGGGTTGTTTTTGCCGATCCGCTGCTGACCATGAACCTGCCGCCATTTATTACGGCCGCCACGGGCATGGATGCGCTGACGCATAATATGGAAGCCTTCCTGGTGGATACATTCCATCCGATGTGCGACGGAATTGCGCTGCAGGCCATTTCCCTGATCCGCGACGCATTGGAAAAGGCAGTCAACCAGCCTGGGCTGGAATCCAGGAGCCAGATGCTGATCGCCTCCCTGATGGGTGCCGTAGCGTTTCAGAAAGGACTGGGCGTGGTACACTCCCTTGCGCATCCACTTTCGTCCCTACTGGATACGCACCACGGGCTGGCGAACGCCGTTAATATTCCTTATGGAATGGAATTTAATATAGCAGGTTTTGAGCTCAAATTTAAACAAATTGCCCGCGCATTACATCTGGAAAAAGAAACCGGAGAGGCAGTTGTCGGCTACCTGTTTGAATTAAATGACAGGATAAATATACCCCGGAATCTAAGCGCCATCGGTGTTCGACCGGAACATATCGAAACACTGGCGGACCTGGCTATCGCAGATTTCGCACATCCGAATAATCCAAAACCGGTGAGCCGTGAGAATTTCAAAGAATTATATTTGAAAGCGCTTTAGCGAATTAAAATATCCTTATTCAATATGACAATTATCAATCCCGCAACGGAGGAAATAATCCGGGAAATAGAGGAAGACAATAAAGAAACACTGCTTGCAAAATATGAATTGCTGAAAAATGCACAAAGGGACTGGTCTGTGCGTACAGTGAAGCAGCGCGCAGAGATATTAAAAAAATTCGCCGGAGAGCTGGAGAATAATTTGGAATCGCTGGCTTCTATTTTAACTGCTGAGGTCGGGAAACCATTACAACAAAGCCGGAATGAAATCAACGGGGCCCGGACAAGGATCAGCTGGCTGGCCGAAAATGCAGAAAAATACCTGAGTGAAGAAAAGATGACGATCTCGGCCGGGCTGGAAGAAAAAATATCCTATGATCCCCTGGGGGTTATTTGTAATATCTCCGCGTGGAATTATCCCTGGCTGGTCGGCGTAAATGTGTTTGTGAGCGCTCTGCTCGCAGGCAATTGCGTGATGTATAAACCCTCTGAATACGCATTGCTGACCGGATTGGAAATAGACAAATTATTGAAACTATCCGGCCTGCCTCCGAACGTTTTTCAAACTGCCCTTGGGGGACCCGTAACAGGAAATTTTTTATTGTCACTGCCGTTTGACGGTTTTTTTTTCACCGGCTCTTATAAAACCGGGAAATATATTTATGAAAAATGTGCTTCCAAACTGGTGCCCTGTCAGTTGGAAATGGGTGGAAAGGACCCGTTGTACGTTGCGGATGACATCCAGGATATTAAACAGGTTGCTGCGGCGACGGCGGATGGGGCCTTTTATAATAATGGACAAAGTTGCTGTTCGGTCGAACGCATTTATGTGCATGAATCCGTATACGACAGGTATCTGAAGGAATTTGTAAAAGAAGTGGGATCCTGGAAAATTGGCGGCCCAACGGAAGAAGGTATTTATTTTGGTCCGCTGACCCGGAAAGCCCAACTGTCCGTATTGGAAATGCAGGTTTCCGATGCCCTTAAAAAAGGAGCCCGTGTTGTTTTGGGTGGTCATCGCATCGATGGAAAAGGATATTATTTTGAACCGACTATACTGGTTGACGTAACACAGGATATGCTGCTGATGAAGGAAGAATCATTCGGACCCATCATCGGTATCATGAAAGTAGAAAATGATGCAGAAGCCGTCCGTAAAATGCAGGATACGGAATACGGGCTAACGGCAGCGGTCTATTCAGCAGATAAACAAAGAGCTGAAAAAATATTGCGGCAAATCAATACCGGATCCGGATACTGGAATTGCTGCGACCGGGTATCAGCCGCTTTACCATGGAGCGGAAGAAATCATTCCGGATTTGGCGTGGCGCTTTCTCATGCGGGACTGCTTTCTTTTGTACGACCCAGGGCATGGCATTTACGAGGTTAACCGCAAGTAAAATTTATGTTGTAAAAATATTTTGCTTATGATAAGAAAATTTTTTTCCTCCGGTGATATAAAAGGAAACGGAGGAGGAAGAAAACGCGATTTCGAGATACAACGTATCGAAACTTTTAGCGATGGCGTGTTTGCATTCGCGGTAACCCTGCTCATCGTTTCACTGGAAGTCCCGAAGACATTTGAAGACCTGCTTATTAGTATGCGGGGATTCTTTGCCTTCGGAATCAGTTTTACGGTCCTGGTGTCTATCTGGACCGAACAGCACCGGTATTTCAGGAAATATGGGATGGAAGATGGATGGACAATTACGTTGAATGGCGCTTTACTTTTTATCGTTCTTTTTTATACTTACCCGCTCAAATTTCTTTTTACGCTGATTTTCAGCGACCAGATTTACGGCCCGCAAAACTCTCCTTTGAAAATTACCGCCCGGCAAGTGCCTACTCTTATGATGATTTATGCGCTGGGATTCATCGCCATTTATACACTTTTTTTTCTGATGTATTTTCGTGCGTACAGAACATCAAAAAAACTTGGGTTTACCCCCATTGAAAAATTTGATTGCAAGTCCAGCATGTATAAAGAGCTTATTATGATTAGCGTCGGTTTATGTGCGCTGTTGTTCGCTTATTTGCTGAGCGACAAAAATTCCGGGAACTCCGGGTTCATATATATTCTTCTTGCGCCGGCGATCTCTATATTTTATACATTTCGAAAGCGAATCAGGAAAAAAATGTTCCCCCATGCTTCAACTGCAGATTAAAAAAAAATCAACAAAGGTTCTCCAAAACCTTTGTTGATCTTATGGAATGATTTCATTCTTAGGCATTCATTACCGGCAATCAACAGATCTACCGATCTATTTTACCATTGGGTCAACTACCTTCGGCATGGAGGTCGTATCTCTCTTTGGAGTACGGCTGGTATCGGATTTCTTTCCTGGAATAGTATCCCTGATTACCTGGCTTACCTGTTGGCTGTTACTGATTCTTCCGGTCCCGGCAGAAGTCGCCCTGATGGAAGAGATTACACATAGGCCTGCGAAGGCAGCAAAAAGCACTTTTTTCATACATAATAAATTTTAGATTCAACAATAGCCTACGCCTCGGGTTTAACGGTTTATTATCCTGATAAAAGAATTTTGCAAAATTCCGCTCATTACATGAAATGTAAAAACCATGCCAGTTTCGCCAAAATCATTTTAACGCGAGGGTGACTCCACCGCTGCCGGCGTTTATGTCTATCGGAACACCTCCCCCATTTACCGTCCCGCTGATGCTTTGTTTTTCCAGTGAACCGCTGAAATTACTCAGGCCCTCCGTCTTGATCCGGTCCCCGTGAATATCCAGGTCAAGCCCTTTGCCCTTGGGAACCTGCAACCGAACACTTCCTCCGGAATTGCGCAGTTTTACATATTTACCTGTTTCAAGAATTTCCACTTCAATATTTCCGCCGCTGGTGGAAGCTTCCAGACTGCCCATCATACCGGTCATAGACATATTTCCTCCCGAAGTGTGGGTAACTAATTCACCGGTGATTTTTTCAGCATCCACATTACCTCCGCTGGTGGTCGCCCGGATATTTCCATTCAGGTCGTTTAAGTCTATGGAACCACCCGATGTGTTCAGGCGGATCTGACCGGAACAATGCCTGGCTTCGATTCCGCCACCACTTGTTTCCAGATCGATATCATCTTTTGAATCGGAAACGGTAATGCCGCCGCCGGATGTCTGTCCGACAATCTTACCTGTGAGTCCTTTCACGTCCAGACCGCCGCCGCTGGTATTGAAATGCTGCTCGCCAGTCAGGTTGGAAATACTGATACCACCGCCGCTGGTATTGAGATGAGTTGCACAGGCGACGGGAACATAAATGCTGTAAGAAAAACTCAAACTGTTATTCCAGTTGTTGAAATTTCGTTTTTGCTTTGCGATCGCCGTCAGTTTATTACCGGAAGTCATTACAGAAAATTCATACTCTTTATCAATCATTTTTTGAATCTCTTCCTTTGAATAAGATCCATGATGACCATTTTCTGTCACGTAAACTTCAATACGGGCTTCTGAAGGACTTACGCCGGTAACTTCAATACCACCACCGGATGTTCTGGCATCCACCTGATTGATGGCATCCGCAGTTAAGGATTTATTAAAATAAAGAAGCCCTTTGTGGGAATCCTGCGCCTGAACAAGGATCCCGCTGAAAACAAATAAAAAACTTAAAATGATTCTCATGATCTGAAATTTTAATGATGAATTATAAATTTTTATTTCTCTTGAACCGATTCCGCGTCCTGGTGCAACCTGCACGCTGACCGGTTCCGCCAATAAATTCTTATTCAGACCGGAGGCTGCCGATCGGATTGGCCAACGCTGCTTTGACCGCCTGAAAACCAACGGTAGCAAAAGTGATATAAATAGCCGATACCGGTTTATAAGCATGTACGGATGATCTCATGTGTATCGTATATCCAGACTAATGCCAAATCAGCAACTGATTAACAATCAGATTAGTAAGCATCTTTTCTCAAAAAACAATGACCGGTTTTGATACGGTGCCGTCCGCTTTTCCATCAGATGAATCAGCTGGTTCCGGGAAAAGACGAGGGTGATGTAAAAATGTTGCACCATAAGCCCGCTTCGGTTTAACTTTCATAGAATTTATTCCCGGTCCCTCATTCTCCTTTCCGATCGTTATAGGTCTTTACCACATAAATTCTTAAAAAAATGAATGAGTTCTTATTAATTTTCAGAAGAGAATACAAAACCGCTGTCGCCCAGCCCTCTCCGGAGGAATTACAAAATATGATGAAGGCCTGGCAAAACTGGATGGGAAGTATTGCTGCACGGAACAAACTGGCAAATTCGGGTAACCGCTTATCCGAAGAGGGGAAGGTAGTAAAACCGGGTTCTGTTGTAACCAACGGTCCCTATGTTGAAATGAAAGAAGCCATCGGGGGATATATTATAATCCGGGCCGATTCCATGGAAGAAGCGGCTGAAATTTCCAAGGGCTGCCCGATCCTGGGGGTTGGCGGAAATGTAGAAGTGCGGACCATCGTTCCGATGGAACCTTAATCCTGCCTGGCGTCAGGAGATTTTTACTATGCAGCAAAAAGAATTACTCCCGCATTTATTCCGAACCGAATACCGCAAGATCATTGCAGTGCTGGTACGACATTTTGGATTTGAACAACTGACCCTGGCGGAAGATATTGCCAGCGATACTTTCTTAATTGCGGCAGAAACCTGGGGACTCAAGGGTTTACCGGAAAACCCGGTAGCCTGGCTCTATACGGTAGCAAAAAATAAAGCGCGCGACCAGGTAAAACGAAATTCAGTTTTTAAACAAAAAGTCAGGCCGGCAATGATTACGGATGAAAGATCGTTGCCTGAAACGGATATCGATCTGTCAGATGAAAACATAAAGGACAGTCAGTTACAAATGATGTTTGCCATCGCCGATCCGGTGCTTTCCCTGGAGTCCCAAACTGCCCTCATCTTGCGGATTTTGTGCGGTTTCGGAATAG